>TARA_B110000438_G_scaffold288472_1_pt1 | contig 17271 bp, 13 predicted proteins | sample TARA_B110000438 | Tara Oceans TARA_B110000438 (sample SAMEA4398413) | marine metagenome | biome: Polar Biome; feature: [MES] marine water layer (ENVO:01000295) within the mesopelagic zone...; material: water (ENVO:00002006), including particulate matter (ENVO:01000060) such... | reverse complement strand
CTCTTGTGGGGCTAAAGCCAAACGAGAAACTGATACTATGGATACCTTCTATGATTCCTCTTGGTATTTCCTAAGGTTTGCGGATGCACTGAATGATTCAGCCCCATTTGACAAGATAAAAGCAGATTATTGGATGGAAGGTGGCGTAGATCTCTACATCGGCGGAATTGAACACGCTGTGATGCATCTATTGTATGCACGATTCTTTACCAAGGCTCTACGAGATGTGGGCCAACACAATATCTCAGAACCCTTCTCACGATTGGTGTGCCAAGGAATGGTGAATGCTCCTGCACCTTTCTGCGCTGATTGTAATGTAGAGTATCATGTAGACATCGATGGTTCTCCTTGCCCAACATGTGGGAAAATACTAGGGTCACGCTCTGCAAAGATGAGTAAGAGTCTAGGAAACACAGTCAGTCCCGAATCAATGATTGGGAAATATGGTGCAGACACTGTTAGACTGTTCATCCTCTTTGGCGCAAATCCAGAGGCAGGTATGGATTGGTCTGATTCAGCAATCGATTCAAATTATCGCCAAATAAAAGCTATTCATTCCGCACTAACTCAAGGAATTGAAAACAATTCAGAATCTGGTGTGATGGATGAATGGCTTCTCGCTCGCTCGCACCAGGCTCACGGTAGTTGGGTGGATAGTATGTCGGATGTTAGCCTTCGTGATGGAGTGATGATTAGCCACTTCGAAATGCTCACCGATTGGCAATGGGCCCAAAGACGAGGAGGGGTAAGCGCCAATGCCAGTCGCAAATATCTGACCACTTGGATTCCAATGCTATACCCTACGACGCCACATCTCGCAGAAGAAATGTGGAAAATGTTGGGCCGAGAAACCATGCTTGCCCTCACCATTATAGACATGAATTCCACAAAAGAGGATTCTATTCGAGATACAATCGTACTGGGTCAAGAAGAATATCTACGACGCGTGATTGACCGAGCACGAAGTGTGCGAGAATTGGCAGAGCGTCACACTGAAGGAAATCTCTCAGCCGTCATTATTCAAACTGCACAAGATTGGAAGGTAGATCTTGCAGTCCAAGCGATTCGAATGCACGATGATGATTTTGATTTCAAACAAGGTGGAAATAAATTTTTACAGACACAAAAATGCTTCCAAGATGAGGAGTTGAAAGGTGATGTTATGCAATTTTGGCGCGCCATTGTCGTTGGTCAAAAGAAGCGGAGAGGTAAGATTCATACATGGGGGGTACAAGAAAAGGCCCTTGTTTCAAGTGAGTACGATGAGGTCGAATTCATATCTCAAAACACTGAATTTATCGCCAAAGTATTAGGAATTGAAAATGTTGAAGTTTACCGTGCTGGAGATGGTGAAGATGTGGCGGGTAAGGCTCGCTCAAGTCTTCCATTGGAGCCCGGAATCTCTTGGAGGTGATTTCTATTGCCCACTATTTTGTTTGATGGATTTTGTTCTACCTGTAATCGATGGGCTCAATGGATTTCAAAGCATGATTCAAAAAAAGTGTTTGAGTTGATACCGCAAGAATCTCCAGAGGGGGATGAAGTCATGAGATCTTGTCCCGATGAACTGAAAAATGTGGATTCTGTTTACATTGTTAGTGATAATCACTGGTATGCTCGCTCAAGCGCAGTTTGCCGTATGCTATGGAAACTCAGGTTTCATTGGAAAATCGCTGGAGTTCTGGTGTGGTTGATTCCCCGGCCCCTACGCGACTATGGATATGATATGGTCGCCAAGCGCCGGCATGGATTGCTTACCTTGAATTCATGAACCCCCTCTCGTTGGAGAGGAACAGTGAGTTCTAATCCGAATCCCAAGAAGGGTTCCACTTCCTCAAACCCCAACGCTTCGAAGAAAGGGGCGACGGGGTCGCGAAAGCGAAAAGGGCGGCGGGGCGGTTCGAAGAAAAACACGAATCAGGGAGAAAATACCAACCAAATTGACCAAGAGGCGGTTCTTAGAGCCAATGAACGATTTGATCGAAAACCTCCAGCCATGGGTTTACCTACAAATCTCGATCCTGCGCCCAGAGAAATCAAAATGAAGTGGAAGCTTTCACCCGTCCCCAAGAATATTGAACGCGAAGTTCACGATATTGTCTGTCGGCCTGGTGAATTCGGTTTTCTAGACGACAAGCGAGTTGACGAAATCGCAAAGCTCATTGGAAATCGGCCGATTTCACTTGAGCAGGCACTGAGTCTTCGTTCGGCCCTCAATCAAGAAAAAGCAGTTTTTAGTCATGGAAGATTACAGCGGAGAGCCCGAGAAATGCTTCGTAAATACGAAGGTGGGGAAAGTGTACTTTCACTATCAAAGCGCTATGATTTCCCTCCAGTTAATCTATTTCGTGCAATTCTGACAGCAAGAAATTGGTCGAAAAACCGTATCAAAGAAACTCTTCGTGAACCCGACAAGAAATTGAAAGAGCGTGATCTAGCTGAATTCAGAAAAGCGGAAGCGGAAGATAGAGTGACTCATGTCAACCAAACTGAAACCCACCATGCCGCTGATTTATTTGAGAAGGTATTGTGTGATCATTTTACAGCAAATGGTGTTCGTTACCGTACACAAACTGAACTACTGAAGGAACAAGTTGCATCCGAAGGTCGGCCTGTTCGTACCCCGGATTTATTGATGCTTGATCATGTAGAAATCAATGGGGTCCCCGTCGCTTGGATTGATGCCAAGCATTTCTACGGTGCAGGTCTTTCTTTCCAGCGAAAGAAAACACAAAAACAAGTCAACCGCTATGTCGAAGAGTGGGGTCATGGAGCAATCATTTACCGCCACGGTTTTTGTGATGGCTTGAATTTGAAAGGTGCTATTCAGTTGGATGCGAGTCCAATCGATTTAAGCGAACTTATTCAACATAACAAGCGATTGAATACTGAGCGCCTCAATGAAGATTGAGTGGATCGGCGGCCACTGAGGCCGACGTGGCTCCGAGGCCCCGCATCTGTAAATTTTCAATGACTGCATCTTGCCACTCGACTGTGAACGGGAATTCACCGGGTACGATGACTGCACTTTCTCCCAACATGCAAAGCCGTGTTACGAGTGCTCCATCTGCAAAACCAGCACCAGCAAGTGCACTGCCAATCAAATGGAGTAAATCAAGGCGGTTTGAATCCTCCAATAATCCTGATCGATCGGCGAATTCAGCACTTTTTGACAATAATTCGGTCCATCTCGCTTCACACCAATGACCCTCACGTAATCCAGATAGGCTATGTTCGCCTGCTGCACGAATCGCTAATTTCCATTCCCCATCATCAATGTAATTTGAGGTATGTTGGCTCGAAGTGGTTCTCCAAACTACAACCAAGGGAATTTCAGCGAACCATGACATAACTGCCCCGGGGCCACCCAACCCATCGGATAACTGCGGGCAACCTGGTTCCAATCGCAGTTCAACACCACCTCCGTGTAAAGCAGCAACATCACCCAGCCCCCCAGATAAACGACGTTCTACTCGGTGTGCAATATGGACTGCGCGGGCGCGCGCAAGTTCTTCATCGGTACCCAATGCTCGTTGAATGGCTAAAGCGCAACCTATGGCGCCAGCAGCTGACAAACCGAATCCTTGTGAGGCTGGCAATTCACCCTCATGTGTCAGAGTCCAATCATATTCGCCGAAAGCTGATTCATGACTCTTGAGTTCTTCAAGTACCAAATGATGTAATTCTGAACCAGGTGCGTCACCATCGATTGTGAGGTTTCCATTTCCGGGTTGGCCACTGGCTTCGATAATAACGCCACGATCTAAAGATAGCCCTGCACCTCGGCTTCCCTGTTCCAGTAAACTATCAGCATCATCATGGATGCTGAAAATTAGCGTAACGTGCCCACCCACATGGGCTCGACCTTGTATCACAAACCCTCGAGGGGGATGTTGCACTTGAGTGTATGACTCAAAGGTCCTCTGCCAATTGTTTGGAGAGGTTGGAAAATCGAGCGGAAAGTGCCATACATCCCTTGCTAAATGCTGTACGAGCGGTCATGGAACCATCAGTGTCGAAGCTGAAGATATATTCGCCTGGAACCTTTTCAAGGGTGATAGCACCTGCAAAGTCTTCGATTCGAGCGGTACCATCTCCAACGTGGTGCATCTCGCGGATGAGAGTCTCAACCTTCTGCACATCCTCAAGTTTCTTGTTCTTGAAATCTGATTTACCGATTGACAATTCCAAATCCCAAAGTTCCTTGGCCTTACCGGGCCTTGCAATCGTTGCTATCTTTCGCGAACTGAAGGACACGCCAGAGACTGGGTTCCACTTGGAATGCTCTGAACCAACGCCAAGCACAGCGTATGCATAAAATTCAATGTACTGGCCTGTGAAAAGTTTAGTGATGGGTATAGTGCGGTATATTTCTGGAATTTGTAACTTCTCTTCGCCTAGTACGTTGAGGTCACCAGCGGTTACAAGGTTGCCTTCGGGTGTTCCTCTCGCGCTACAGTGGTAGATGATTTGGCTTGCAGGAGTCCCCCACTCTTCACGAGGTAGGCCCTCATTTCCGGGGTCATCTTGCAAGAAGCAAAATTCATCATGGAATGTTGGTATAGGTATCATTGCCAAACGGTGTGCAATCACTTCATCAGGTATTGCACCTATGGATTCGTAAACTTCTCCCGTCGCGCTGTCTTCAATCGTTCCCAATTCAAAGCGAACTTTGGAAATTGCCATCTTAGGTACATCGCACATCAGTGTCCGGCGCAAGGCGTTCGCGAATGCACGGTCGGTTTCTTTGAGGAGGACTGTTACGTGATCATCACGCTCTTCGATAATTTCGATCTTAACCATAATTCTCATTCTCCTGTATCATACACGGCGGCCACGACGGCCACCCTTTTTCTTTGTTCCATCATGAGGAATCGGTGTTACATCCTCGATTCTTGTGATTGTCATCCCTGCACGGGTAAGGGCTCGGATTGCAGCCTGGGCACCGGGACCTGTGTTTGGTGATTTGTTGCCACCAACACCTCGATACTTGACTACGACTTGTGTGAATTCCTTTTCTTTCAACAGATCTGCAATTCTCTCGGCTGCGCGCGTTGCAGCAAACTGACCACCGGCATCGCTAGCTTTCTTGGTCACCTGTCCACCGCTCACTTTGGCAATGGTTTCAGCACCCGTCAAATCGGTCGCGGTCAAAAGTACATTGTTGTATGAACTGTAAATGTGGAGTACGGCCTTGTGTGACATCACGCCCCACCCCCTTTGACCTCAGTATCTTCCGCTGCTGGAGCAACTTCGGCTGCTTCAGCGACACCCGCAACAAACTCCTCAGTAGGAGCATCGCTGCCTTTTCCTTCCTCGTACTCTGCTGCAGCCCGAGTTACCTCAATCTCAGCACGAATTGGATGTGCCTCATCCATCAGTGGTGAAGTATGATGGTAGACCAAGGTATTCTCATCATCACGAGTGATAATGTAACTTGGCACGGTCATTTTTTGGTCGCCCAAGCCGATGTGGCCGTGGATTACCAATTGTCGTGCTTGCCGCATTGAAGAAGCGAGCCCGCGGTAGTATACCTGGCTCTGCAAGCGTCGGCTCAGTACGTGCTCAACACCAATTTGCAGAATGTCGTCAAGTGATGCGCCGTCACCCAATAAGCCACGGCGATAAAGTGACGCAACAAGATCATCCTTCTCTCTTGAAAAGTGACCTTCTGTTGTGTCGACTCTGCCGATGAGCTTCATCGCGTTCTGTCTCCAACGACGTAGTTTCGATTTGGCCTTCCAAATCTCCTTCATCCCACCAATCTTCTTGAGACCGAATTGTTCTTTGAGAGCATGTTCTTCTTCGATCCGTCCCTTTTTCCAAGGGTGGGTCGGAGTGTCATACTTGGGTCGTGCAAATTTTGGATGTCCCATACATTTCACCTCCCATCTCACGGCTTGCGCTGCACACCGAGTGTGAGGCCTGTTCGTCCATTTGAACGAGTTCGCTGTCCACGAACACGCTTTCTTGCTGCGTGGCGTAGACCACGATATGCCTTGGTGGAGCGGAGACGCGCAATGTCATCATCTTGTGTCATACCCACTTCCATTGAGAATAAATGTAATTCGTCACCAGTTTCAATGTCACGCTGGCGATTCAACATCCAAAGCGGTACTTGCTCTGGATATGCGTCAATGGCTTCCCGAATCTTGTCTTGCTCCGCGTCGGTCAAATGACCACCTAACTTCTCTTTGTCAACACCTGCAATTTTGCAGATTTGAAGAGATGTGCGAACACCGACTCCCTTCACACTTGTCAATCCCATCCCAATTCGGGTGAGTCCGTCTATGTCACTGTCAGCAAGTCGAATGATGTAGTTGAAATCTGCTCCGAGTTCTTTCTCGTCAATTTTAGCCATTTTTGGGTCCTCCCCTGTTCACTGGTCGCCCAGTGGCCTCATGTGAAGCATCCTCGCGACTCGCCCCCCCTATATGAACGACTCGCAGGCCATAGAATGCCCCTACGGGGCAGGAATCATGATTGATAACAGATAACATAACTGTCCCCAATTTCAGTAATGAAGCCTGGAGATGTGCCTGATTCCGAATCAAATTTCTTCATTTCTCGATCGATTGCAGATTGTAATTTTGGTTGTATATCGGGGTCAAGTTGGTACCGAAGTTTCAGACTTGAAAGACCCGCCGTATTTGCAGACGCTGCGAGTTCACCCAGTGTTTCAAATGATACATCTGCTACAGTATTAACGACGCAGCCGGTAACCTGCACGAAATCCATCACTACCCCCTCATCTGAAATCGGCCCCTCACTGATGAAAGTAGGTCGTCTGCCAGTGAGGTTGATCCAACTGGAAAATCCATCCTTGACTGCGATTTGCCGCCAAGATTCTGCTAATCCGCTGGATACCAGACTTGGGTCGACAATTGTCATATGTTGGCCTACCACAACTGAATACTCTTGGCACATAGGTGCCTCGTGCGACCCGGTCAGCAAACTCACCTCTCCCGTCTTTGTGAGACGTACCAATCGGTTTGGTTGTGAATCCGCAGCTGGGCCAACCCAAAGCGACAACCGATCGATACGGCCTCGGCCTTGAGTCATCCATTGCCATGTTTTCTTGACATCACCCCAAATTGAAGATACAATGGCTTCTACCTGCATCCGTTGTGTATCTGACAGCCGAGGGGATAAATCCAGAATAAGTGCGGGTTCTCTTGAAAGAAAAGGTGCCCATGATGCGAGAAGATGGTCGAGTCGTGGTTGCATTTCTTCAAGAGTGTGCTTTTGGGCGTCTTGTGGCCTAGCTGAATCTAAGTGTAATAACGCGATTTTAGGTGTTGCACCAATGTTTTGATGATAAGTTTGCAATATCGATTCCGCGACTGTTCCATCGCCCCACAGAATACGGCTGGAACCACCCCAATCGCTCTTTGCCCATGCTGCACATCGTTCGAGATTGATAGCGGCAAGAGGCGCGGCAGCACCTGACAACTCAACTCCTAACCCTGGTCGATTTAGGACGGTGCAAAGAGCCGCGAGTTGAGTGGCGCTACCACAGGCTGGATCGAGTACAATTCCGTGTGGTATTTCAGAAGATTCTAGAAGATTTGCGCGCGCCATTGCAACCGACCACGGGGTGGCCAAACGACGCATTTCATCTGTGGTGTGTAGGGCTAAACCCTGTATTTCCTCGCGCGCGGGCGCGCTAGAATCGGCATAAAACCGTGCTTTGTCATCCGGTACCATCACCACCGGTTTGATGTCCGCCATGTTGCGAGCATGCGGTTGGTATGCAAGTCCCTTTCGCCTATGACTTCAGATGAACAATTGCTCTAATTTCAAATCAAATAAGAGCCATGTATCTTGAAGTTCATGTCCTTCACTATTTCCATATGCTAAATCAGGGGGGAGTAGAATTTGATGATCGGTCCCCTGCATGGTGAGTGATTCCTGCATATCAGCATCTAATCCGACAAGCCCCCATCCAAATCCTTCAATGTAGCAAATCCAAGGAACTGGGGGTTCAGTATTACACATCGGATCTTCGCCGGCTGTAGCAGGAAGAGTTCCGTCATCCAATACTTCGTTTGTATCTGCATTACGAACTTCATAAGCAACGTTCATCCTTTCTCCTCGTACATGCCGATCCCGATTTGAACCGTCAGAAAACATATCAACATCCAAACTGACTTTGGCTGAAGGTAAGGAGACGTGGACGATTTCAATGGTAAATTCTGAGTCTTCGACCAGAGTTTCGAGTCGGAGGGGTATGATGACAGCATCACCTGCAGTGATTGAAGTTACAGCACTCTGTCCATCACCGTCAATCGAAATTGCAGCGTGATTGACTTCGATTGAAAGGGGGAGGTCACGTTCATCATCGACATTATGGATGGCCAAATGTGCATAGTCACCGGTACCTTGGTGTTCCCAAACACATTCTAATTCACCAGGGAACCAAAAAATATCATCTTGATCTGCAAGATTTGATGGCCAAGACCAATCACCGTTACGGGCATCACAGCCATCGAAGAGGAGGGTGGCCTCCCATGTCCATCGCCCATCAACTTGGATGTCTTCTTCGGCAACAGCAGCAAAGGCCCCTTCGAATTGATCAAGGAACGAACTGGCTGCAAAACCAATCCAAATTGCAGATAATAGTAACATCGCTATGGTACCAAAACTTGCAAGGATAGATATCCGTGGAACCGCCATCTCATTGAGGCCAATTGGTACGACTGGGTGTTCCTCCGCCGCTGGCCTATCAGAGATCCAAGAACCGCTCACAACCCCGTCTATATCGTCGACCTGCTTGAACGTTCGCCCGTCCCTCTATGAGGGACGCATTCTCAATCTTGAGCCAACTGCATGTCGTGGCGGGTACCCAACCATGCGACAACCCCGAGTTCGATGCCAAGTGCAACAAGCATGAGTAACAACATCTCTGGATCAAGGATTTGACTTTGCAAAATCAATAATGCAAGGCACAAGGCCAAAATAAGATCTAAAGCACCCATAACACGCATACCACGGCGAAGTTGGAGTATACCACCGACCCATGTGACCAATGATAGTGCCAATACGCTGACAACTAACCAGGGTGACCAGCCAGCAACTGCAAAGATACCTACTGGGAGGATAATGTGGGCATTCCATAGCCAAGCAGTCGTCCATTTGGGCCACTTCGCGGCGATTGTGTAAACCTGAGCGCCCAACATTAGAACGCCGGTGGCAAAGATTGTCCACTGCAACGCAATTTGATAATCGTCGCCTTCAGTCCATGCAAGGAATGCAAATAATCCACCCAAAATAGCGTAAACTGAAAGAGCAACCCCTGCCGGTTGCTTCCAATTGAAAGAACGCTTCATACAGAGAATTCCAGCCATTATACCAGCTGGGCCAGCTGAAATCATAACGACCATGAGGGCAAAACTACCTCGACCTGCGGCACCCCTGTGGTCGGGCATACCATTGAACCGACGGAATGCTTCGATCCATTCCCATACCAAAACCAAACCCAACAGTGTGAACTCATGGAACAACCAAGGCAATTGCCAATCGATCAGGCCGTGTGAACCGTCGAGCAGATTGACTGTGAATGGAAACGGTACTGCATTGAACAGCAAGGCTCCACAAAGACGCGATAATAACAGCACCATGACGATGCCCTCAACTGCACTCGGGATCCTCCAAGGAAGATCTTCTCGTCCATATAATGAGATTAAGCCTAGACCGAGGAGGCCAAAGGTAAGTACAAGCAAATCAAGTTGATTGTATAGACTACCCAGAGGTCCGAAATGACCGATGAGATAGATTAGTGCCAATGATCCCATCGTCACGAAAAATGGCATTTCGATGCCATTGATATCTGGCAATCGAAGCTGGTGGACCTTGGCGCGTTGACGCGATACCCACGTCAGGGACAGAGCGAACAAACTGACCATCAACATCAACCCCGAATTCAACTGCCCATTCATCCAAGCTATCCAACATGCTGCAAAAGTAGTGACTGCAATGAATGAGAGAACGATAATTGGGCGATGGTGAATATCTCCGACCAATAAATCCAGATTATCAGAATTATATTGTGTACCTGATTTTCGACGGCGTTTACGTTGTTTGTCGATTAATTCGTACAATTCAGCATCCGCCATCTTCATGCCTCCGCGAGAAATGGCCTGGGATAGCGATTTTGCTAATACTCCCGTCCTGTCATCCGTGGCCTTGGCAGCCAATTCCTCATCCGCAAAGTGGAACAATTTCCCCTCCTGGTGGATATCGAGGGGCTTATCTCCCCCTCCAAGAACGGTCATTGCAGATGTTGCAGATATTCCTTCAGCAAGCAGTTTTGGTTCGGAATTTGAAAACTCGGACAGTTGACCTTTTTCAAGCGCACTAGCCAATGCTTGACGATGTTGAAGTTCAGCCAATCGCGCATCTCGTTTTCCAACCTGCTTAAGTTCCATCCTCAACTCACCTGTTGCTGCCAGGTAGAGGGCTGAACCAACGAATGCGGCGATTGCAAGGAATGACTGTGACATGTGCATTTCATCCGCATAAGCCGCCCATATCTGGATACTCAACAAACAAACAACTGCAATTGCAGGAGGGAGTAATTTCTCCAATGTTCGGGCCTTGGGAAGATAGATGGCGAGTAAGCTGCTAGTGGCGGCAAGCATCACAAAACCAGTTTGTATCCGATCTAATGGCTCAGGATCAATCAGGGGAAAAGGACGGCTATGATTCAAACCGAACAATACGATTTGCAGCGTCAACAATCCCATTGTCAAACTCAGTAATTGGGAAGGTGGCCCACCCATCCCCCTTGTTAGGAGTATGGCTACTGAGGCACCGGTAAGCAAAATCATCCAGAATGCATCCATCCCGAAATTCCATTGTAGTACTGCAAATGTTAATGCGAGGCATAAGAGAATCATGCGAGGGTTTCCTTGGTGTCTGCCTTGGGCCTCAGCAACAACGTGAACCGTGACTAGCGTTGCAACGCCCAGCAGTGTATACCAACCAATCTCGTCTCGACCATCGACGAACATCAACCAAACAGCCAAACCAGAGATAAGGCCAAGATTCCACAATCGCATCAAGCCTGAATCTCGTAGGCGTGAACTCAATTCAGTTGCGCCAATTAATTTGCCTGCTAGGTTAACTCCAGTATCTCCCAATTTGAGATTGATTGGATATTGAATCAGGGCTGCAATTGTGAGATACAAAGCAACGTATTTTGGTTCGAGAACAATCAACAAATCAATATCGATGTCTCTGGCTTCAGAGAACGATTCCAATGAAGATGTCCACAATGCATGAACGAACATCCACAACCACGGTGCGAGAACTGTTACTCCTGCGATACTGGGGGATACTCGCTTCAGTGCCAACGCACCGGTAGCCAGATGGACAACCGTTAGGCCGATGAGAAGATACAATCCCTCATCACCACCCTTTGATACTGCCTCAGCGGGAATGAGGATTGTCAATAACAGGATTAGAACTAAGCTACCCAACCACAATACACGATCTGTAACATTGGACTGGTGCTGGAGGAGCATCGCGACTGTTACGATGGCTGAGAGAACCGCGAAAGCTTCGTACCCGGATACAGGAATTGTACCGACGATATCTAATTCGAGGCCCACGAGAATAATCAACAAAACCGGTAGCGATATCAGCAACGGTTTCAAAACTTCCATTGCATCAACACCTCGAACTACGAGATAAGAGCCACCGTATACGCCGAGTAAGGACACTAAAATGCCCAGTGAGTACCCTGTCGCATCACGGCCACTGGCTAGTAGAAGCAAGGCTCCAATCATGCCGAGACCAACAGAAACGCCCCACAAACCAGGTTTTCCGAGGCCGGTGATTGAGATACCCTTGCTGAACCAGTTATCCGCACGCGAGAAGCGAGCAGCCATCGAGCCGTTGATGCAAGTAACTGCCAAAGCGAGGAGGAACAGAGGCATTGGATCAGTCAGTGGTAAAATTTCTAATGCACCGATTTCCAACGACTCGGATTGAACTGCGTGCAGGCCGATCCAAAGGTGACTAGCGGCGATTCCAAGTGAGGCTAAATTTCCACTCTGGCGATGGTAGGCCAATCCGTGTAGAAGCAGAGTTGCAAGCATGATCATGACTGCTACACCCAACTCTCCACCGACAGACCCTGCTGCCGATGCCAATGCGAGCGATACCAAGGTGGCTTGCGCCATAATAGCATCATGCTTGTGGCGATAACCAACTAGGATGTTGACCCCCACTAAGGCGATTAACGATCCGCCCAGTTGTTGTGTATCAATCCAACCCCAGTGGTGGGCATCTATTGCAAGACCATAGAGAAGTTTCATCGAAATGATGATCCATGTGACCCCGAGAATATGCATACCCTTGTCTGGAACCCAGCGTTCTCCAAGGATGAATCCCAATGTCGCCAAACCAATCAGACCAGCGGTTGCAAGCATTGGGTCTAGAGCTGTGGCGACAAGCCAGCCAATCAGACTGTAGACAATAATCATTGTAACCATCAAGGCCCAATGCAAACGTCGCTCACCCTCAACTGCGATCTCAGTAATTGTATCCAATTCTGGAGTCTCATAAACGGTACCATCGGGGAGAATGTCGCCGGATTTTGGGCCAGATTGTTGATCAAAAATCTCGAATATCTCACCTATCGCCTCATCTGAATCAATGATTTTAATTTGTTCGGAATCCATATCAGAGCCAGCGGTTGCATCGGTAGGTGAGCCTCCAGAAAGAGCCGGACGTTTTGCAGTGGCCAAATCATCAGGTGTCATGAAAGCACCAAGGTCGACGCCCCCTCCCATCTGAAATGTTCGTGAATCAATGATTTTGTCCTCTGAAGGGGATTCAGTGTCTTCATCCTCATCCTCCGCCATGCTACCATGCAGTAGATGCGTCGCATAAGCGTCGCCCCGTGATGGAATCAGATTTGATGCGTTTGAATACGGCCCCACAGGGACCGAATTAGTAGTGAGTTCAGCCGAAATGCACTATAAGGGTCCAGCGTGGCGCGCTCGATATGGCCCTCTCGGTCATCGGTTGTGCGGGTCACCAAGGTGACCATGGTCTGGACAATCATGGACTCACACCCACTGGCCTAGTTCATTGGAATTTAGAATGGCAAGCACTGTACGATGCAGCCCTCCGAAAAGGCGAGGGGGATCTTACCGCACACGGTGTGCTAATGGCTGAAACTGGAGAAAGAACTGGCCGATCACCTAATGATAAATTCGTGGTTAAGATTGGTGATGAAACCAACCCTCTGACCGGTGATATTTGGTGGGGTGACATTAACGTTCCAACCACTCCGGAAATTTATCAAAAATTAAGCGCTAAAGTTCGAGATTATCTATCGAACCGTGATGAACTCTTCGTACAAGATTTGCACTGTGGTGCTGATAGTGATGAGCGATTAGCGATTCGTGTCGTGACTGAAAATGCATGGCATTCAGCCTTTGCCCGCAACATGTTTCTCAGACCTCCGGTTGAGGAAATCGCGGCTCACATCCCTGAATTTACTATTCTTCATGCACCGCATTTTCACGCGAACCCTGAAATTGACGGAACCAATTCACACGTCTTTGTGATGATTTCTTTTGAGGAAAGAACGGTGATTATTGGTGGGACTTGTTATGCCGGGGAAATCAAAAAATCAATATTCTCTATCATGAATCATTTACTTCCCGGAAGAGGGCACTTGCCCATGCACTGTTCCTCCAATACAACCGGTGACAATACCGCTGTATTCTTTGGATTATCTGGAACGGGAAAAACGACCTTGTCGGCGGATCCAAAGCGAGCACTGGTTGGTGATGACGAGCATGGTTGGTCGGCCAAGGGTGTTTTCAATTTTGAAGGTGGTTGTTATGCCAAACTAATCGACCTTTCAGAAGAGGAAGAGCCGGCTATCTTTGCGACAACAAGGATGCCAGGTTCGATTTTGGAAAATATCGTAATTGATGGTGAAGGTGTTCCCGATTTTACCGATGATACATTGACAGCAAACACCAGGGGGTCTTACCCGATTGAATTCATTGAGAATCGAACAGAGGATTCAATGGCAGGACACCCACAAAATGTGGTTTTCCTGACATGTGACGCTTTCGGGGTGTTGCCGCCAATCAGTCGATTGAACCCCGCACAGGCTGCCTATCACTTTATTTCGGGATATACGGCAAAGGTCGCGGGAACTGAAGTCGGTGTCAAAGAGCCTCAGGCTACATTCTCAGCTTGTTTTGGAGCACCTTTCATGCCACGTCACCCCAGTGTTTACGCCGATTTACTCGCAGCCAAAATGGCAGAGCATGGGGCGCGTTGTTGGCTTCTCAACACCGGCTGGATCAGTGGAGGATATGGGAAGAGCAAGAGAATTCGAATCAAATGGACAAGGGCCTTGCTCAATGCTGCATTAGATGGAAGTTTGAACGATGCAGAATTCACCGTTGATTCACGTTTCGGGTTTGAAGTCCCTCAAACATGCAACGGTGTACCGGAAGAAATACTCAACCCACGTGACACATGGAATGATGGTGCGGCTTACGATTCTGTGGCTGATCATCTTGCAAATATGTTTGGTGAGAACTTCATACAATTTGAGGAAGGAACCAGTCAGGAAGTTCTCGATGCTGCCCCCAAGCCGCTCTCTTGAGTCCCAAATGGCTGGAAAACCTTAGACGAGGGCCCTAGTGGGACCTCTGATGGATGTCACCGCGGGCGCACTATTTCCGTCCCTCGCAGAAACAGGTGGTAAGGTAACTGGGCTGAGAATGCCCGATGATGATCCCGTTTGGGTCTTGCTTGACAAATCAAACCCAAATGGCCTAGCTAATCAACTTGAATTTCTTCTCCAGGGCTTGGGTTCTAATCGCAGAGGGTTACATGCATCTGTTACGATTGATGAATCTAAAGGACCTGTGCATATTGTAGATGGTTCCCTAATTGGTCCGAGTTCACATATTGAAGGGCCATCCTATATCGCTGGTGAAATTCGACATGGTGCCTATGTTCGCAGCCATTCATGGATTTGCCGTGGTGCTGTGGTGGGGCATGCAACTGAAGTCAAACACAGTTTGTTACTTCCTGGTGCCAAAGCCCCTCACTTCAATTACGTTGGAGATTCTATTCTTGGCCGTGGTGTCAATCTAGGGGCTGGCTGTAAACTATCCAACCTGCGAAATGATGGCCGCCAAATTCGAATTCACAATCTTGGTATCGATACCCAATTGCGAAAATTTGGAGCCGTTCTTGGAGAAGGTGTTCAAATCGGGTGTAACGCGGTTTGCAATCCAGGGACTGTATTGGGCCCCAACAGCAATGTCTGGCCGAATGTAACGGTGAGTGGTGGTCACCCAACAGGTAGTGTATTGCGAGAGTGATTTGAATGACTCAACCACGACTGCACGGTACAGACGGTATTCGCGGGCAATTCACCGAAATTAGCGGTGACGGTTTCGATGCTTTGAATGCCCTAATCAATCGCCGACACCTCAGCAGTCGAGCAATGAGAATCATAGGTGAGGCCACTGGTATTTATCTGGCAGGCAATGTAGGCGTATCGCCCTTAGTCGTCATCGGTTGGGATCGTCGTGATGCGAATACAGAACTTGTTGCAGCATTGGAATCTGGTTTGTCCGCTGCGGGTTGCCGTACTCTCAGAGTCGGTGAATTACCGACACCCGGACTACACCACGCTGTTCTATCGAGTGCGGCTGATGCTGGGATGATGGTCACAGCCAGCCACAATGTAGCTACTGACTCTGGTGTGAAATTGTTCGATTCGGAAGGTTACAAATCAATGCCTGAAGTAGAGGATAGAATTTCGGAACTCGCTTGGGATCTTGCCGATGGCGGTATGGCTGCACCACAGGGGGATGGAGATTCATTGGAACTGATTGATGGGTTGAGTTTGTATCGTAGCGCCCTCAAGAAACGAATGCAGAGTTTTGAATCCTTGTTCAATGTGAATTTTGAATCAAGTGATTGGGGGCGTGTCATCGCACCATCCGGGTTGATTCTGGATTGTTCAGGAGGAGCGGGGACGGAATGGCTTGCAGATGGGTTGAGCCGTAGAGGTCTCGACACTATTGAGGTCAGCAACCGAATGGATCCAATCAATCACATGTGTGGGGCGGGAGAATTTTCTCCCACCGCTCAATGGACGGTTAGTGAACTCCTCATGGATGCACCTGAACATAGACTCCTATGGACAATCGCACAGCACCTAGAGAGCAATGATGGCATACCTACGTGGAAACCTGGGCAAATTGTTGGGGCCGCACTGGATGGAGATGGTGATAGATGCCTGCTCATCGAAGGAACTGTGGACGGATTGCGAATCGTCGATGGGGACCGAATGTGTGATGATATCATGCGCGCTGCAATATCCGTACAATCTACATCATGGGAAATGGCAGCCAGTATCGAGAGCGATCTCGGACTGACTGCAGATTTACCACGACTTGGTGAGCATATCGCTATTACAACCGCAGTAGGGGATCGCTGGTTATCCGCTGCTCTGTGGCCAGAACCCGGCAAAAGATGGTTAGAATGTTCATCTTTTCCAAGAGTAATCGGTACAGAGGATTCTGGACACCTGGTTATGCCCGCCCGTTGCCCCGGAATAGCAAATACATGGGTATTGGTTGGTGATGGTGCAGCCACCTTAATCGCATCTCTGCTGGCTCGGGTAGTGCTCAACAAGAATGGAGCAGCCACACCATTCCAGAGTGGATGGAAAAAACGAGTTTCAATTCAACCCAGTGTGAGAGAAAGATGGACTGGAAAAGGGAAACTCGCTAATCTGATTCGTACAACTGCTGAGAAATGGTGTGGGGTGAATCTTACTCAAACCGAGGTTGATGGTGAGCCAACATTGCTGTTACTAGAAGGAGCCATCAATGCCCTGCCTATCTCAATCGCTGTACGGAATTCCGGTACTGAAGCAAAAACTGCAATCTCAGTCCGATTCTCAACCGGTGTAGAGGTAAATGGTGATGAATTGGTTACCTTGTTGGAAAATACACTGAAACCTCACCTCACCCCATGATGTGAACAATCAGTGAAAATTGCTAAGACGAATCGATGACTGAGGGGGGACGAGAGACATGCTACCTGCAGATGTTTTGGCAAAACTCGACGCCATGGATGATTATGATCGAATGCTTGCATACGATCGTATCGGAAGAGACCACAGAATGAGTGCTGCTGAAGTTGAAACTCAATTTAATGCGTGGAAAAGTGGTGGCTCGATTCCATCTACGCTTTCAGCTTCAGAAACGT
>TARA_B110000438_G_scaffold124776_1_pt1 | contig 17284 bp, 16 predicted proteins | sample TARA_B110000438 | Tara Oceans TARA_B110000438 (sample SAMEA4398413) | marine metagenome | biome: Polar Biome; feature: [MES] marine water layer (ENVO:01000295) within the mesopelagic zone...; material: water (ENVO:00002006), including particulate matter (ENVO:01000060) such... | reverse complement strand
ATTGATTCATTTAAATATATTGAATCTGGATCAGTATATTCATCTGAATCTTTTAGATTTAATAAATAAATTCTGGACCACGCCTCAGATTCTATATTATTAACAATATGAACAGACAATTCTGTTAATTCTGAGCTTATCTCTTCAACAAGGTATTTATTGGTAGATTTTTCAGTAGCTTTTAACTCGCTATAATCAAAACTAACTTGGGGTTGATGACTGATTGTAAACTCAGACGAATAGAATTCTAATACTTCCAGTTTATCTTCAGGGAGTGTGCTTAATTCAGGTTCATAGTTAATAATCAGATATTGATTTTGAGAATTACACCATTCTAATAATTGTAATATATCAACTATTGTAATTTGTAGTGAATTTTCGCTAAACGTAACAGAGTCAAGGATGGTATCAATATTCCAGTTAAAATTTGAAAAATCGGAGTCAGCTATATCACTGTCTTCACTCCAAGGATTGGCTAATGAAAGGCCAATAGTGAGTGCTGTTTCATCTATAAATAGATTAGAATCTGCATCCATTAATGATCGCAAGGACTTAAATTCAATTTGAATATTTTCTATATCTTTGAGGCTATCTGGCTCATCCAAATATAGGCAAATTGGGTGTTCTTGAAGATTATCATAATCTAATGAGAATAAAATAGTACTCAGTTTATCATCTTCAATATATCCAGCATAAAGGGTTTTGCTTGAACCAATTAATACTGAATCTTGGACAGCTTTAGATTCTGGACTTAGCATAAAAACGGTACGCATTAAGGTTTGCCCATTGGAAGGGGTTAACTCCAAAGGATCATTTTCACAACCCACCATTAAAATGAAAAGGCCGATAATTAATATACCGACCCTATTTGACTTAATCATATATATCAAACTCTATTTAAATTTTTCGTAGCGCAGCTTCAATATCATTTGCAGCGTCAACCCAAAGAGATCTACTTGCATTCTTAGGTAGGTCAACGACCAAATGTTCAGATTGTTCGAATATTTTATTTATTTCTTTATTTGCCTTCAAATCATCCATTAATGAACCTTTTTCATCATTAATAGCCACAACATAATCAGCATTTTCTATCGCTGACTTCACATTATCCAAATAGTCACCCTTACCTTCAGGCGTTAAATTCAGCTTATCATATGAATTTTTTGAAAACATTCTATAATCATCAAATGAATGTAAGAAAAATGCTGTTTTCATATTTTCATAGAATGGATCATCTTTGTACTGCTCTTTCAGCAATCGTGGGATGAATGACATTTGCCAATCATTACAAATCAATACATCTGGAGCCCAGAATAATCGTTTTAAAGTGTCTAATGCAACTCTTGCAAAAAATGCAAAGCGTTCATCGTTATCTTTAAAAATTCTACCATTTCTTGCTTTATAGATCAAATCAGGAAGCGGTTTGAAATATTGCTCATCTTCCATGAAATATATTTGAACACGCGTTTCAGGAATGAATGCAGATTTCATGCTCACAATGCGATCTTCCCCACCAAAATTAACTGGCATCTCTTTGAGTCGAATCACTTCTCTGAGAACATATTTTCGTTCGCTGATAAAACCATACTTTGGTTTAGTTAGCCTAATATCCACATCTGTCCGGTCATTCAAGATAGATGAAAATCGTTGTGAAAATGTTGCTACAGTTGAAGTTTCTGCAAACGGGGCTACTTCTGATGCTACATAAAAAAGCTTTAATGGTGCCATTTTTACCTTAGTAATTAATTTCGGAGTTGTTTGATGTATTGTATTGCTTTTTTGTAATATTCACTATTGGAGTAATAATCTTTGACTTTGGTGAATTCATCTAATGCTCGAGAATTATTATTTATATTTAGATAACATAATCCCAATTTATATTGAGCATCATCTGCTTTATTTGTTCCCGGAAATGAGAATACTTTCTCAAATTCAGTGATGCTTCGCTTGTAATCTTTAAGCCCGTAATAAACTTCACCCACCCAATATTGACAATTATCTGCCAAATCATGAGAGCTGTTCACTGCGATTAAATAGGTGAAACCATCTAAACTTTTATTCCACTCTCCATTCTGATAGAATGATAATGACTCAATATATCGCGCCGTATATTCTTCGTCACTAATTGAAGGGAGTTCTTTAATGGAGCCACTTGTTTTCAACTGAATCATTTCTTTATAACTTGTAGTCAATGACACAATTTTATTTTCTATTTGGACTAAATCATTTACAATTTCAAAATAAAGACTATCGGTATAAAAGGCCCTATCCTCTAAAATTTTAACTTTATTTCTCAAATGAATCATTGTATTTAACACATCAACTTGAGTGTCATCTTCTTCAACTGTGGCTTGTTGGTTAAAATCACTTTTTAATGAGTCTAAGGAGTTACTTACCGCTACAAAATTTTCATTTTGGGAAAAAACAATAGTATTTAGGGAGTCAATTCTTCCCACTAATTCTGATATTTCATCCTTTTGTTGTTTCAGATATACGTATAGCTTTTTACTATCCAGATTTTCTTGAGAATCACTATCTGATATAGGACGTGAAGGTTCTTTAAAAGGGTCATTTTGTGATGACGCTCGTGACCCTGCACAATTTGAAAAAATAAGAATTAGTGATATTAAAAGTGTCTTAGAAAAAAACGAAGAAATTCTATAGTTCATAAAACCCCAGCATTGAATAAATTTTTGGATTAAAACTGCTCGGTAAATTTACAACTTTATAAAATTACTGAGCAATTCCTAACTCATATTAAATCTCGTTATTGGTAATATTATTTATTAACCCAATCATCAATATACAAGTTAGCAAAAAAGAACCTCCATAGCTGATAAATGGAGCGGGTAATCCTGTTACTGGAAACAGTCCAACTGTCATTCCCATGTTTACCAATAAATGAACAAATAAAATAGACACAAATCCAATCATAACTAAACTTGAAAAATTATTTCTAATTTTCTCAGCATATACAAGCATCCAAAAAATAAAGAATGAATATGAACTAATTATGATTAGAATACTAAATAAGCCTAATTCCTCTCCGGATACAGAAATAATGAAATCAGTATCTCGAACGGGTAAATAGCGCAAGTGTGTTTGTGTGCCTTGACCTAATCCTTTACCCCAAAAACCACCCGAACCAATGGCAGTCATAGACTGAATTATTTGATATCCAGCACCTTGTGGATCTCTGAGTGGATCTAAAAATGTTAGTATTCGATTTCTCTGATGTGCATAAAGGATATGGTCCCATATATATGGTGTCAATAGCCCACAACTTATATTGAGGATAAAGAGTGTTACTCCCTCCAGTAATTTGGGTTGACTATAAACAAGTAATACAATTATAATTAACATCCATAAGTAAAATGCAATAATATCGAATGCAGCTAAAATACTTATTACGGGAGCCACCACAGTGAACAAATAATATGGTCTTACCCCTGCCCAGTATAACATTGGATATGTAATCGCTAAATAAATAATAGCAGTTCCCAAATCAGGTTGGTTAAATACTAACAATGCAGGAAACACTGCCAGCAAGATTGTTATTAAGATTATTCGTAAATGACTAAAGTTTTCTCGTTGATCTGAAAGGAATTTTGCCAATACAAATACCATTAAAACCTTCCCAATTTCTGATGGTTGAATTGAAAGTGGCCCAATAATTAGCCATCTCTGAGAACCTCCTTTTATTGGCATAAAATATGTACCCACAATTGCAATTATGAGAAATATATAAAAGTGGTATGCATATTCATTGAAAAATTGAATTCTTAAAAACTGTGAGCCTATAAAAATAAATATACCTAATACTAACCATAACAGCTGTCGGCTAAATGTGGATATAATTAGAGATGACTCAGCGCTAGTACTTTTCAATAATAACAGACTGATGAAGCAAAGCAAAATAATGGGCAAAATAATTCTATAATTAACTGCAGTTGTTGGATTGCGAGAAAATATCTTAGTAAGTAGCCAGTTCATTTATTTAAAGTTGCGAATTCATCAAATAATTCTCGAGCAGTATTGGCTCCTGCCAGTGATCCCTTCCCACCATTTTCTACGATAATCGCCAGAGACATCATTTTCTTATTCGGTAATTCTATATAACCAGAAAACCAAGAATGATCTTCACCATGTGGATTTTGCGCCGTACCTGTTTTTCCATGTACAACCCCCCATTTTGAATTTGCATTCTTTCCCGTACCATCATTATCGTTTACTACTGCAAAAGTTGCATCTTTTAGAAACTCCCATGTTGAATTTTTCAATGATACTTGCAACGGTTCACTCTGCAAATCCAATTTTATATGGGGCTCAAAACTTTTTCCAGAGGTAGCAATAAGATTCATAATTTGAATTACCTGCTGTGGAGTCACCAACAAATCACCTTGCCCGATCACAAAATTAAGCAAACTGCCTTTACCCCACCCTCTACTGGTATATTTGTCATTCATATACTTGCGTGTTGGCACAATGCCTTTTTTTTCACCAGGAATATCAATGCCAGATCTTTTCCCAAACCCAAACTCTGAAACAATTTTTGACCAATTTTCAAATCCTATTTTTTGAATCAAATGATAATAATAAATATTACATGAGTACTTTATAGATTGAGTCAAATCTACATGACCATGCCCATTTTTATTCCAACAATGAAATGTTCTATCTCCATACTTATATGCACCATTGCAAGGAACACTCCAATTTTCATCTATAATTTTCTCATCTAAAGCATAGGCTACCGAAATTAATTTTAATATCGAACCCGGTGGATATGTCCCTTGGATTCCACGATTCATTAATGGCTTTTCTGAATTTTTATTCCATTTGTCCCATAATTTTTGTGGGATTGGACCGATAAATGATTTTAAATCATAATCGGGCGAACTTACAAAAGCATAGACTTGGCCATTTTGAGGATTCATACATATAACCGACCCCATCTTATCTGCCAATAAAGCCTCTGCTTTTCTCTGCAATTTGCTATCAATGGAAAGAACAAGTGGTTCACCCATTATTATTTCATATTCTCTATCTGTTAAATATTTACCATGATCAATTCCATAAATATCTACTAAACGAAATTCAACGCCATCATCTCCCCGCAAATTCTTTTCATAAATGTGCTCCAACCCATTAAATCCAAACACATCACCATATTGATAATTAAGTTTGGAGTCAGCATTATTTAAGACATCATCCGTTACTGTTCTCAAATAACCTAAAACGTGAGTTAGTTTTGCTTCGTTAGGATATGTGCGTGCGGGGAATTCAGAAAAATGTACTCCAGGAAACTCTAATTTATTTTCCTCAATCCGTGACCTTTCTTCAAAGCTCACATGGCGTTTTAATGGAAATGGTTTGAATCTGGAAAATTTCTTTTTTGCATAATTTATTTTAGATTTTATCTCAACCTCGAGTAGGTTCGTAATCTTTTCAAATAAGTGGTAATTGAATTCTTCAGTCACATCAATGGGAATTAGTGATAGTCCATACGTTGGTCGATTATCAACAATTGGAATCAAATTCCGGTCGTAGATAATGCCTCGGGGTGCTGTTTTAATTATTTTCCGGACACTATTATTCGCAGCTTTTTTTGAATATGAGGCATAATCAAGAATTTGAATGGAATAAAATCGAAAACTAATGCTTAAAAATAAGACTATCGAAATTAAAAATAAAACTCTACGTCGATGCCGTAGTCTTAAACCAATTCCACCAGCCATCTATGTTAATCTTCTTCCGAAAATAAAACGGTTTAGTAACCAAAAAATGCCGAAAGTAAAAATGGTTTGAAGAAATGAATATTGTAAAATTACTATCCAAGATGCACTGTCATTTATGACCACGTAGAAATAAAGGAAAAAATGAATGAAATAAGTTACAATAATAACCGATGACTTCACCTTTCTATTCCAAACTGAATCATGTAAATTTATAGAACCAATTCCATAAGCAGCTAATGTTTTGAGAAAAGAAAATAATCCGAGAAGTGTAACTTGAGAAATCAAGTCTTGAAATAAGCCTAAAAAAAATGCAATAAATATGATATTAAACCGGCCATATAGAATCGCCATAATCGATATATACACCAGTGTAATATCTGGAGAAATAGTTAATGAGCCCAAATATATAATTGGGAAATATGCCTGAATTATGATGACAGCTAATAAAAATATTGAATGAAGTATTATTTTATGGTTTTTCACTGAACTACAAACACATAATTAAAATTTTGAAGATCTACCAGAATTTCAACAGTAACATCTTGGAATGGTCGATCATTATTACTATTAACTGAAGTAACACGTGCCACGGGGATATTTGCTGGATAAATATCAGAAATTCCAGATGTATATGCAATCTCCCCCACATTTAACTCCATACTTTTACGAACCCCCTCTAAGATTCCAAATCTTCCATGGCTTGGTAAAAAGATGCCCAATGATTTTTTTTCACCTACCCTTATGGACACTCTATAGTTTTTATCCGTAATTAATTGAACTTTTGTAGCTATTTCTCCAATGGATATAGTTTTACCCATTAAGCCAGCCATATCTATCACGGGTTGGTTTTTTCTTACATCATGATTTTTACCAACATCAATAATAACCGATTGAAGTATGGCCGAATGACGATTTGTTATATTTGCAGGAAGTAGACTTAATGGGTTGATAGATGCAAAATTTAGCATCTTTCGTAAATGATCATTCTCCACTCTAAAATGTTCGTTCTGAGAATATAATAATTGGAGTTGAATTGCTTTTTGGGCCAAAAGACTATTCTGTTCTTTTGTTGAAAGAATATCCCTGTACCAACGTTGAGGAGATGTTAGAATTAGATATCCGTCAGTAATATCGGCTTCCAAGGCATCGATAAATGGAGATTTATTGGAAAATAGTAGGATTAAAGATACTAACAAAGAAATGCAAAGTGCTATTGCATCACGATGGAAGGATACAATCCAATTGGATTTCATTAGTGCTGGATAAGTACGCTTTTATATTTTTTTAGATCATTAAGAATCATACCTGTTCCCTTAACCACAGAAAGGAGTGGATCCTCAGCTACATGAACGGGAAGCCCTGTTTTATTTCTGATATGAAGATCTAAATCTTTTAACAATGAACCACCACCCGTTAATATTATTCCAAAATCGATAATATCGGATGCGTGCTCTGGTGGTGTTTTATCCAATGCCCTTTTAATTGCAGAAATAATTTGATATACGGTGTCTGTCAAGGCTTGACGAATTTCATCTGAAGAAATCTCAATTGTTTTAGGGATACCTGTAATTTGGTCTTGCCCCTTTACTGCAATTTTTTCACCTTGAGACCTCACAGCTGATCCAACATTACATTTAATTTGTTCTGCTGTACGTTCACCAATATGGAGTTTATGTTGGTTTTTGAACCATTCAACTATTGCACTAGTTTGCTCATCGCCTGCATTTCTTATGGTTTCTAAGGTTCCAATTCCATTTAAAGAAATGACCGCAATTTCAGTAGTCCCACCTCCAATATCTACAATCATATTTCCCACAGGCTTCTCTACATCAATACCAATACCTACTGCTGCTGCCATAGGTTCTTCAATCAAATACACTTCACTTGCATTAGCATGTTCGGCTGACTCTCGAACAGAACGCTGCTCCACATCAGTAACACCGGAAGGAATACAAATCACAATACGTGGACGAGATATACGACTAAGTTTAATTTTTCGAATAAAACCAAGTATCATGGCATCAGTCATTTTATAATCTGCAATAACGCCATCTTTCAACGGACGTATAGTTTCAATCCCACTATGTGTTCTGCCTACCATTTCCATGGCTTCTGTACCTACTGCAATAATTTCATTATTCACTTTATTGCGTGCAACAACAGATGGTTCATTCAAAACCACCCCTTGACCTTTTATCCAGATAAGCGTATTTGCTGTACCTAAATCAATTGCAATATCACCTGAAACTAAATTTGAAAAATTTGAAAATGCCATAAAACTACCTTTAGTGATAAAAATGTCGTGTTTTTGTAAATGCCATTACTAGACCTAATTCATTTGCTTTGTTGATTACGTCTTGATCTTTTATTGAGCCTCCAGGTTGGATAATCACTTTTACACCTTCTTCAGCAGCAATTTCAATGCTATCTGAAAATGGGAAAAAAGCATCTGAAGCCAGAATAGAACCGTCCAAATTTAAACCTGCTTCATTTACTTTACGAATACCAATTTTCACTGAATCTACCCGTGACATCTGCCCTGCACCAACGCCTAATAATTGAGTCTCATTTGAATAGACAATTCCATTTGATTTGACATATCGTACTAATGTCCATCCTAATTTCATTGCCATTATCTGACCTGATGATGGTTTTAGCTCTGTCACAACATCCAATCCATTTAGTTCACCCTGATCAGAATCTTTTTGTTGAACCAAGTAGCCACCGGCCACCGATTTTATTGAATCTTGAGATAGTTTATAGTTCTCACCTATCGTAACCACCCGAAGATTCTTTTTCTTCTTAAACACTTCTAATGCTTCAGGAGTAACCTCAGGAGCGATGATACATTCTAAAAATGGTTTAACTAAGTCACTTGCAGTATCTGCATCTACAACTTTATTAAAAGCCACAATGCCTCCAAAGTAGCTAACTGGATCTGTTGAGACCGCGCGATGAAATGCTTCATTAATTGATTCACCAATTCCAAATCCACACGGATTTGCATGTTTAATAATTGCGCAAGATGCTTCATCGAACTCTAAAACCATGGAAATTGCCGACTCCATATCCGCATAATTATTGTATGATAATGCCTTTCCTTGAAGCTGAGTCCATGGAAGCTCTTTTCCATCAGGAAGATAAAATGCCGCATCCTGATGTGGATTTTCACCATACCGTAAATCTTCAGCCTTTTCCAGAGACAAATTAATAGTATTCTTAAAACCTTCAGATTCTCGGGTAAAATAATTATAAATTGCCGCCTCATATCGAGATGTCATGGAGAATACTTCACATGCATATTTTTGCCTAACATCTAAAGGTATCTCACCTTCATTGGCTGTAAACTGAGTTATGAAATCTGCATAAAAATTGGGATTGCAGAGTGGAACAATTGAATGATAATTCTTTGCAGCTGCACGAATCATCGATGGACCACCAATATCTATAAATTCAATGGCCTTTGCAAATGCCAACTTTTTATTTACAGCCTCATTTACAAATGGATAAAAATTAACCACTACCAAATCAATTTCTAATCCATCAATAGAATCTAAATCAGTAAGATGTGAAGGATTATTTCTATCAGCAAGAATTCCACCAAAAATTTTAGGATCTAATGTTTTAACACGTCCATCCATCACCGCACCAGTTCCTGTGATATCTGCCACTGATGTCACCTTTACGCCAGCGTTCTCTAATACAGTCTGTGTACCACCTGTTGATAAGATTTCAATATTATTATTTTGTAGAAATTCCCCTAATTCAACTACACCTTCTTTATCCCAAACACTTATAAGTGCACGTTTTATCACTTAATTTCCCTTTACAATTATTGGTTTATTATTTTCCCATAAAATTCTATTTTCACAAAAAGCCTTTACCACTTCAGGGTAAAGTTTATGCTCCTCCACCAGTACCCTTGCAGCTAAATCTTCAGGACTTTCATTATCATTAACTGTAATTACTGATTGCGCAACTATTGGCCCATCATCATAAATTTTATTTACAAAGTGGACAGATGCCCCAGATTCTTTTTCCCCTAATTGGATGACCGCACGATGAACATTCATCCCAAAAAATCCCTTTCCGCCAAACTTTGGTAAAAGGGATGGATGAATATTTATAATTCTTCTCTCAAAGTGAGCTACAATTTCATCAGGAATTTTTTTCATAAACCCTGCAAGCACTAATAATTCAGCATTTACTTCAATTAATTTTTTAGAAAGTGATTCATAATATTTCTCTTCATTATGGAATCTAACTTTATTGTGAATAAATATGGGAATCCCTTCTGATATTGCATATTTTAACGCACCTGAATTTGGATTATTGCTTACCACTATTTTTATCTTACCGCTAATTTCACCTTCTTTAATTTTTTGGTGAATAGACTTAAAATTAGAACCACTTCCTGAGGCAAAAACTACAATATTTACTAAATTACTATTTAGACTCACTCAGCTTCAATTCTATTTGTTGAAAAATTTTATCTAATTTTTCTGAATCTTTAAAAATATTGAATTCATTTGTGTCAATAACTAAGACCGGAATATTCGTAATTTCATGTATCCATTTTTCATAAGATAAATTTAATCGATGTAAATATTCAGCATCTATTTTTTGTTCAAAATCTCTATTTCGGTTTTCTATTCGACTGATTAATACATTTGTTTTCGCTTGAAGATATATAATCAAATCTGGCTTTTTCAAAAAACGAACCATATTACTGAACAGATCACAGTAAGTATCCCAATCGCGCTGAGACATAAATTTCATTTCATATAAATTTCTTGCAAAGATTTCAACATCTTCATAAATCGTTCGATCTTGTATTACACCCTTAGAACTATTCGACATTTCAATATGCCCAGAAAATCGGTGGTGTAAAAAATATATTTGAAGATTAAAACTCCACCGTCCCATATCTCCATAGAAATCTTCAAGATAGGGATTATCAATTACTGACTCATAATATTCTTTTAAACCGAAATGTTTTGCGACGATCTCTGTAAAAGTAGTTTTCCCAACTCCAATATTGCCAGCAACTCCAATAAATGGAGGATTATTCTCGAAAGTATTCATTGCGTCAACCAATTATATTTGATGACAAGACGCAAAATGTTGAGACTGTTTTTCATCCAAAATAGGCGTTTCTGACATACATTCACTTCTTAAGACTTCCCCTTCATTTGCCAATGGGCAACGAGGATGAAATGTACATCCTAATGGAGGATTTGCTGGGCTTGGAACATCTCCCGTCAATACAATACGATCAGATTTTTTATCAGGATCTGGAACAGGTACGGCTGACATTAACGCCTTCGTGTAAGGATGCAATGTATTAGCATATATTTTTTTTGCATCTGCAATTTCAACGATTTTACCCAAGTACATCACAGCTACTCTATCAGATATATATTCCACTACCGATAAATCATGAGCAATAAATAAATATGTGAGATTATACTCTTTTTGTAAATCCTTAAGGAGGTTAATAACTTGTGCTTGAATAGATACATCTAACGCAGAAACCGCTTCATCACAAACTATCAATTCTGGTTTAACTGATAATGCTCGTGCGATGCCAATCCGTTGTCGCTGGCCACCAGAAAATTCATGGGGGTATCGTGTAGAATGTGCTTTTGGTAAACCCACTACATCTAATAATCTGTGAACTTCTTTTTCAACCTCATTATTGGGTACAATATTATGAACCCGTATAGCCTCACTCAACATACTCCCCACCGTCATTCTAGGGTTCAATGAGCTATATGGATCTTGAAAAATAATTTGCATTTTGGGGCGAAGGGGTCTGAGCTGACTTCGAGTATATTTAGAAATATTCTCACCTTCATAAAAAATTGAACCTGCCGTGGGTTCAAGTAATCTCAATAATGTTCGACCCACTGTGGTTTTTCCACAACCGGACTCACCTACAATACCCAATGTTTCACCTCTATAAATATCGAAAGAGACATCATCAACGGCTTTTACATTTCCAGTAACTTTTGAAAAAAGTCCATTCCGAATAGGGAAATATTTTTTCAAGTTTTTAACTTGAAGTAGAATATCGTTTTGAGTTTTTAGGTTTGTATTCAAATCTGTAAATAGTTTAATGTGAAACGCTATAAATTTAGCAGTTTTTTCATGGACTATTCAATGCAGAACATTAATCAAAAACTAAAAATTTTGCTTATCGAGCCCTTTTATTCAGGATCTCATAAATCCTGGGCAGATAGTTACACAAATAATTCTGAACATTCAATCAATATCATATCTCTAAAGGGTATTTATTGGAAGTGGCGAATGCATGGCGGTGCAATTACGTTGGCCAAAAGATTCAATGAATTTACTCATGAAAATGGTAGCCCCGACCTTATCCTCACTACAGATATGTTAAACTTGCCTGTTTTTTCCGCATTTGCAAATATGGGAGAAATTTCCATTGTAACTTTCTTTCATGAGAATCAACTTACTTACCCATGGTCAACGCAAGATAGAGATAAGGCAAAGCAAAGAGATCATCATTATGGATTTATAAATTATACCACTGCACTAAAAAGTGACTTGATAATGTTTAATTCAAAATTTCATAAAGACTCATTTATTAATGCGCTTCGAAAGTTTCTTAAGCAATTTCCAGATCATAATGAACTAGCCAATGTGGATGTTATTGAAAAAAAATCTGTGGTCTCACACCTTGGATTATCACTTAAAAAGTTTGATGAATATAAAACTGAGTTGATTAATGAAGTTCCAATTATTCTTTGGAATCACCGATGGGAGTATGATAAAAATCCAACTTCCTTTTTTCAAACATTAAAGCAAATTAAGGATGACGGAATACAGTTCCACTTGGTAATACTTGGAGAAGAATTTGATACTGAGATGGACGTATTTACAGAAGCACGAGAGTATTTTTCAGATGATATATTACACATGGGTTACTGTGATTCTTTTGCAGAATATGCAAACTGGCTGTGGAAAGCAGATATTTTACCGGTAACCTCTAAGCAAGAGTTTTTTGGAGCAAGTGTGATGGAAGCTGTTTACTGTAATACTATTCCTATTTTACCAAATCGACTTACCTATCCTGAGCTTTTTCAAGATAAGTTAAATCCCAATATCTTTTATGAAACGGATGAAGACTTAGTTCTAAAATTAAAATCAATGATTCAAAACTATAATGAATCAACAACGGAAAAACTAAGTGAATTAGCTACAGAGTTTGACTGGGAAATTATTGCGAAGAAATATGATTCCTTGATTTTAAAGGCATACCAACAAAAAATTAATTAAATAATTTTCTCCATCAAATAATGCTGAATTTTATCAAACAATAAATAAGATTTCTCGATAACAATAAATCCATTTTTTTCGTAAAATTTTACCGCATTTTCTCTTGAATGTAAAATTATTTTAGAAGACTTATTTTGGCGGGCGATTGATTCTAAGTTTTCCATAATTATATGGCCAATATTCATTCCTTGAAATTCACTCTTTATCCCCATAAATCTAATTTGGGCAACTTCAGGGGAATTCAAAATTAACATGCCCACTCCAATTGGATTATTATCTTTGTCTAAAATCATTCGATGAATTGCTATAGAATCTGTTGCATCCCGTTCTGAACCTTTGGGTTGATTCCACGGTTTTCTTAAAACTTCCCACCGGAGTTGGTAATAAGCATCAAATTCATCTTTTGATTGCGGTTCAACTACTTTAAATCTAATGGTCATCTGGCCGAACGTGCAGGATTCGAGATTGTTTTAGCAGAACATTCATCCCAATAATAGCACCAATGGCATAAAATTGATTCTTTAGGAAAAAACGAATGGCCATCACTTATATTTTTTTCAATTTTTTTTATTCTTCTTACCACTTGATTTTTAATTTTTTGAATGGATTCTTCTTCTGGCTGAAGATGGATTTCTTTATTATGTCTAAGAAAATTCCATCCTGTCAAAATCTGCTTGGCTTCTGGAAAATTTTGTTGAACAGCAACATAATATAATCCAAGCTGGATATCAGATTTTGCAGCTCTGATTCCTTTGGCACGTTTACTGGTTTTATAATCTGTAATTATCCATTTACCATCTTCTGTTTTATCAAGTCGATCTAAAATTCCGCGGAATTTATAATCTTCAATTTCAAACTCTAATTTTAACTCATTCGCATAAACAGGGGCATCGAAAATAGGACCATAATTCGTACAAAAATTTCCAAGACATCGTAATCCGATTGTGTAGATATGATCGGTATTTACACGAGGGTCTGCAATAAATATTTTATCATGCCATGCGTTCAACCATAAGTCATCATACTTAGCTGTGAGTTTATCAAATGTTGTGAATTTATTGGCTCGTTCTTTAAAAACCCATTCTAAAACCTCATGGACTCTATTGCCCATAAATGCCTCGATGCTCTGATCTGATTTTCGAAGGCCGTCAATATAAGTTAGTTTATATTGTTCGGGACAAGATTTATACGTATTTATTTGTGAGTAAGAATATGTTTTGAAAAACGCCATAACTAAAATTCACTAATTAGTTTTAACTCACCAAAATTTTGACGGTCTGAAAATGTAAATTTTCTACCTGAAGGATAATACCAAAATTCATAACTGTAGGAAAATTCTGTATCATAATGCCTATCGATATTTTCAGGAGGGCCATAAATTATATAAATTTTCCCCATATCAGACCGCCACCCACTACCAATAACTGAAAAATGGGCATTTGCATATGAAATTCTATTATTAATTTCTTCTAATAATTCATTTTTTTTTGTATTTACAGTGGGATCTTTTGATTTCCAATATTCAGTAACATATTCAATCAACTCATTTTCTTCTAACTTACTAAAATTTTTATATTTAGAATATGGAACTAAATACGCCATGATTCCAATAATTTCCTTATGATTATCTGACCATATTTTTGTTCCAGCCTTACCCTCAATGTTTAATTTCATTGAAGAAAATTGTCCCTTATTCCCAATAAATATGGTAATTTCATTTTCCCAATCAGGTGAGATCATTATGGGGATATCATACATATTTTGCTTATTCCCAATTATACTTACCGTACTTGAATCAATAATGGTTGAATCCCTTAATACCCTATAAGTAAATGGAATAGTTTCCCCAATAATTTCAAAATCGTCCATCTGAAATTTAAACCAAACCGTATCTACATCTTCTTTAACCACTTTACGGATATAGTGCTGTTGATTATCTTTCTCGTGATATGCTTTCAATTGACTAATCATGGGGGCATCTTCAATATCCACTTTAGTCGTATTTTTAAACATTCTATGACTATCTATATCTTGAATGATAGTAAGTAATTCATATTCTCCAACAGGTAGTATTATTTGAGATTCAATTTGATAATATCGCTCCTTTTCTCGAGTATCCTCGTAATAAGAAACGGATATAGATTTATTTTTTGTTAGCCTATTTACGACTGCTTTAGTTTCACGCTCACTGATATTGAAGGTATAGCTAATATTCGCATTAAAATGATCTTTCTGTTTTTTAAATACGAGTGTCTTTATTGGGATTCTCAGAAGGATATTTACATTAAAAGAGTCTGAATCTTGAATCTTATATGATATGACTTCTACGTGAAGTTTCTGTTTCTGTTGTGGAGTTGGTTTTATTCTATTCGAACCACAAGATGTGATTAGAATAAGCATAATTATGAGGCTAATTCTGTGCATTATTATATGTTGTCCAATTATAAAAAATTATACCTTTATTTGTTAAAAACCATACCCATTCATCATCACAAGCGAGGGAGTAAATATGCGCGCCTTCCATACCTCTTTCTAAAGGTATATCCCATTCATTTTCAGTTATAAAATTAGATAAAGTTATGGCCTTTCCATTAGTTGACCAAACAAAGTCTTCATGAATATAAAAATCGGTTACCCCACTTATAAATTTTCGCTCTTTACCTTGAGCATTTATTGACCACAATGAATTTCCAAGACCCCAAGATAATCCATCAATAATTTGTATTTTATCAAATAATCGAGTTGAGAGCTTTTTGATATTCCCATCTTCATGATCAATTTTGAACAAGCCATTTGCAGATGAAATATGAAAGAAATCTGAATCGATTTCAATGTCATAAATTTCAACATTATCAAATTTTTCAATCCAATTATCTTTATTCGGAATAACATAATTATCTACAATTGAAACTTCGCTGATTCCAAATTTTGTTGCGATGTACAATGAGTTACCATATTGCTCTATATCCCAGAGAACGTCATCTTTCAGACCATGTTTTTGCTTCAAAACATCCCACTCATCTTGAATGGTATCAATTACAATAAGACCATCAAAAGTGGATAAGTACAAAATTGACCCTATATTTTGAATATCGTGAATATCTGATGAAAGCCTCTTATTATTTAATGATTCCATGTAATTCCATTTATTTTCGTATTCATACCAATGGCTCAAATGATATTTTCTAGAGGGATATTTATGACTCCTGCGCTTTCCAGTTCGCATAAATGGACTATCAGCAAACCACCAATTACCCTGATTATCTTTTTGAAAAGTGGTAATATTATACGATTGAGGACCTTTTTGAATAATTTCTAAGCGCTGTGAATGCCTCCATCCTTTCAGTAAAATTCCTTCTTCGCTCCCAATCCAAATCTCACCATCAGAATCTTCAAACTTGACAGTAGGATGGATTTCATTTCCGTCTAAATCTTTAATATATTTTAGCCCCACATTCCAGTCATCCATTATTAAATATTGCGAAATATCTAATGCCTCACCAGATCGACCCTTACTATAACTAGCCCACTCAATTAAATCTGATTCTGAAAAATCAATTTCTTCATCTTGAGGAATAGCTGACCCATGTGCATAAACTGGGTATATTTGTGTTCCTATATCAATCCAAACATATGATGGAGAACTTCCAATATCATAAATAGTCCGTCTAAAATCGAATCCCAAATCCGTATATCTGAGGTTCCACCAATATGAAGCTACTGATGATTTCACATATATTTCGTTTCTTGTTATTAGCCAAAAATAACCCGAGTATTCATCATAATGTAAAATTTCTGGGTTGGGAAAATTATTGGAGAATTCAACACTATACTCAATATCTCCCGAAGATTTATCAATGGTAAAAATACCATTATCCGCAAGGATATAAACTAAGAAGTCATCCTCAGTAATTGATGAAATACTGCCCATTTTTTTTATTACATACCAATCATCAGATTCAAAGTTTAACGCAGAAATTACAGACAATAACACTACTGAAACAGTAAGGCGAATCCATTTTATTGATGAGAGTGTAAAGAACAAATTAATCCATTCTATTCTTTAATGATAAGCAAGTTATCACCCGTCATTTCAGGTGGTTGGGGAATATTTAAATAAGCTAAAATTGTAGGTGCAATGTCTGCCAATTTACCATTACTTTTTAGTGTATAATTACATTCTGAGCAATCTAACACAAACGGAACCGGAAGTGTGGTATGGGCGGTGTGAGGCTCACCCGTTT
>TARA_B110000438_G_scaffold21204_1_pt1 | contig 17285 bp, 12 predicted proteins | sample TARA_B110000438 | Tara Oceans TARA_B110000438 (sample SAMEA4398413) | marine metagenome | biome: Polar Biome; feature: [MES] marine water layer (ENVO:01000295) within the mesopelagic zone...; material: water (ENVO:00002006), including particulate matter (ENVO:01000060) such as...... | reverse complement strand
TGCCCGCAGTTCAAGGGTTTTCCATGCGTGACCTGAATTGGCTCAAGATTGTCGAGTTCGCAGTCGAGAGTGGTTGGCCTATCAATTTCCATGTCAGCGAACCAGTTGGGCATCCCCATCCTGGCAGGATGCCCTCCCCTTTCGAGGATTTTCAATGGTTAGCTGAGACCTATCCCGAGCTAAAAATCATCCTCGCCCACTGGGGAGGGTTGCTGCCTTTCTACGAGCTCAACGAGCATGTCCGCAAAAGCTTCGCCAACGTATGGTACGACGTCGCGGCCAGTCCCTTGCTCTACGATTCCAAGGTTTTTCGTTCCGTGGTAGATGTTGTAGGCTCGGAAAAGGTGCTGTACGGGTCAGACTATCCTTTACGCCTCTACCCCGGCAAGCAGGAGAAACCTGACTTCTCGACCTTTCTTGCCGAAATTCAAGATGCAGGCCTTACCGAATTGGAACAAAAGAATATTCTCGGCGACAACGCCTACCGTCTGTTTGGATTGGAAAAGTGATCGTCCACGAATGAAAATCGAACTGCAGGAACTACTTCCCGAGCCCATTCCGAAAAAAGCGTTAAACGCATCCGGAGTGTGGGGATCGGCACTAGTCCTCGACCAGGGCAAGCGCTACCTCGTCACCGGAGTCTCGGGTCGAGGGAAGAGCACCCTCCTTCACCTCATCTATGGCATTCGCAGAGATTTTTTGGGACAATTGCTAATCGACGACAAGGACTCCTCCGCCTTTACGGAAGAAGATTGGGCCTACCTTCGCTCTCGCCAAGTTGCCCTTCTCTTTCAAGACCTTCGCTTGTTTCCAAACCTAACTGCTCGTGAAAACATTGAGCTCCTTCCCACCCGCGACGAAGCCCCACTTTCCATCGAAACCATGGCCGAGCGTCTCGGTGTGGCCGAATATCTGGAGAAACCCTGTGGCATCCTTTCGCAGGGTCAACGTCAGCGGATGTCACTTATCCGGGCTCTTTCCCGCTCCTTTGAAATTCTTCTATTGGACGAACCATTCAGCCACCTCGACGACGAAAACACACGAAAAGCATGGGCCCTCATCGAGGAAGAGCTCGAGCGGAGGAATGCAGGTCTTGTTCTTTCTTCCCTCGAGGAAGTTTCGGATTTCACCATCGACCACAAGTGGAAACTATGAGCACCCGAACCGAGCAGCTTACGGCGAAGGCTCTTGGGGTTCGCGGTCCCCGGCGAGAGCTGGCCATTGCCGTAACGGGATGTTTTATGGGGACTGTCCTGTTGCTCGCCGCCGTTCAGTTTTTTCTTGATGCGAGCACGATCATTGCAGAACGCGAACCCCCACGGAATTTCTTTACGGTCAATAAACGTGTGGAAGGCGGGGCCCTCGCCAATCTCGGGAAAAACGACGAAGGGTTCTCTCCCGAGGAAATCACTGCTATCGAGACCCGGCCTGAAGTACAGGGAGTAGGCGTCTTCAAAAGAAATCGTTTTCCCGTCGAAATCCATATTTGGCCTGCGGGAAAGGTGGGCTTGGGCGAGGCTGCCAAGGCAGACGTATTCTTTGAGACTGTGCCCGACGAATTTATCGATGCCAAGCCACACGACTGGGACTGGGACGAAAACTCCACCCATGTGCCGCTCATTATTCCAAAGTTCTATCTCGACCTGTGGAACTTTGGTTTTGCCCCAACACGCGTTGAGTACCCTGCCCTATCGTCCAAGGCCGCCCTCGGCATACCTATTGAAATATTCCTCGGCAAGAGACGAGAAGCCTCGCAAAACGGCCGATTCGTAGCCTTCAGCCGTCGCATCAACAGCATACTCGTCCCTGCGAGTTTTCTCGAATGGGCAAACGAAAACTATGCCCAACCGGATGTCACGGAATACTGGTTCCTGTGGCTGGAAGGAGCAGTGGACGGCCCCCCGCGCACGAGAGAACATTTGCTGACCATACTGGAGGCAAACGCTTCCGCCACCGCCGAGTTCTCTCCCTTGAACGATCCCGCTGCCCGCCGTCCTCTCACAGCGCTTCGCCAAGAAGAGAAAAAGGCGCTTTCACCTTCGCGCCTAATTGTCCGAGTGGACGAGTCGCCCACCGAGGCACTCCTTTCCTTTCTTCGTGAACAGGGATACGAGATAAATCGAGAACTGCCCGAGCACGACTTGCTGAACGACGCTTCCAAGTGGGCTTTCTCCATAGTCGGAGGCATAGGACTATTGCTTTCACTCCTCTCGGTGGCCACCTTTTCGGCCAGTTACCGATTAGTCGTTACGCGCGCAGCAACGCCAGTGAGAGATCTTCTGCACCTTGGCTTTTCTCATCGTACCGTAACAACCGCCTTCATTCGCCGCTTCCTCAAGTTGTTCGGGGTCGTATTCGCCGCTAGCCTGCTCTTCACTTGGTTGCTCAAAATCGCTCTTCACGGACAAGCCCAGTCCTATGAACTGTCGGTGCCCTCGGGTCTATCGCTCGTTACCCTCATCGCAGCAGTCCTCTACGCCGGGTCTTTCGTCGCTGTAAATGTGGCCGTAATTCGAGACGCCGTGCGCAAGCTCGGATGAAAGGTCAAGGAACACGCCCCAAAGGCCAAAAGCGAGAGATCCCCTTTCTCCCATCTAGGAAAGGCAAAAACACCTTTTCATTCATTGATCTCTTCGCCGGCGTGGGCGGTTTTCGCCTCGCGATGCAACAGCTTGGCGGGCGTTGCGTCTTTTCCAGTGAGTGGGATCGCTGGGCTCAAAAGACCTACGAGGCTAACTTCGGCGAAGTCCCCTCTGGAGACATTACCAAAATCTCCACCGAGGAAGTACCCGAACACGACATTCTTTGCGCCGGATTCCCCTGCCAAGCCTTCTCGCTGGCAGGTCAACGCCGAGGTTTCGAGGATACTCGTGGGACCCTTTTCTTCGATATTGCTCGAACCCTTAAGGCCAAGCGGCCCAAGGCCTTTTTCCTTGAGAATGTTAAGGGACTCATGAGCCACCGTGGCGGACAAACCCTCGATACAATTCTCTCCGTACTAAGAGATGAACTTGGGTATTTTGTTCCCACACCACAAGTTATTAAAGCACAAGACCATGGTGTTCCACAAAAGCGTGGTCGCCTTTTTCTCGTCGGGTTTCATGGCGACTTAAAAATAAATAAATTTATTTATCCATTCCCAAGCCAAGACCGTACACCCTTTTCCAAGGTAAAGGAAAAGCATCCTGTCTCCGCCCGTTACTATCTTTCCACTAGGTATCTTCAGTCTCTTCGCTCACATCGAGCTCGACACGAGGTAAAGGGAAATGGCTTTGGTTTCGAAATTATTGGTGACGATCAGGTTGCCAACACCATTGTCATAGGTGGCATGGGTCGCGAACGCAATCTGGTGATCGATCATCGGTTGAAAGACTTCACCCCCGTGACCAACATAAAGGGTAAAGTTAACCGCGAAGGCATCCGTCGCATGACACCTCGGGAGTGGGCTCGCCTTCAAGGCTACCCAGACGAATTCCTTATTCCCGTTTCTGACGCTCAAGCCTATAAGCAATTTGCCAATTCTGTTGCTGTTCCTGCCATTAAGGCGACGGCCACCATGATTCTCGAGACTTTATTTCAATCCAAGAATTTTCGCATGTCACCTGCAACATAGTTCCAGACGATCAAGTTCCGCCTGAACTGGCAGTGCTTGCATCATTAATCCTGCTCTTGCCTACCTTGGTTCTTCCAATAGATTGTTTTCGTGAATTCCTTCTAATAATTACAAGTACAAGGCTGTGCTCCGTCGCTTTTTCGCCGGACGGGTGTTGTCTTTTTACCGCGAGCTATGACAAGAAAATGAAAATTTGGGACACAGAAACCTGAAGGGAACAGCTCACTCTAACGACCGTTGGAGTTCTGACCACCTGTTTGTTTTCCATCGATGGCCTTCGAGAGATCACGGAAAGAGGGCCATTGTTTTTTTTGAATGCTGTCGATGGGTCTCTGACCTAGGAAGATTTTCTTCAGCAACAGCATCAGCGCTAAGTCGACTGGGTGAAGGCCAGCATCCCCCAAGAAGAGAACTAATTGCACTTAGCCCACCTTCATCATCAATTCGTCTTCCTTGACGGAAAAGGCGACCTTGCTCCCCTCCTCCACTTCGCCGGCAACCAAGGCACGGGCAAGCTGGGTCTCGACTTGCTTCTGTAAGAATCTCTTCAGCGGGCGGGCGCCGTAGGTCGGGTCATATCCCTTTTCTCCGATCCATTTCTTTGCGGCGGAGGTGAAGGCAACCGAAACCTTGCGGTCTTCGAGTCGCTTGTTGAGCCCTGCGAGCAGAAGATCGACGATCTCGGTGATTTCCTCGAGCGAGAGAGGCTTGAAGAGAACAACATCGTCGATCCGGTTGAGAAATTCGGGACGGAAGTGATCGCGTAAATCCGCCATGACGGACTCGCGGGCGGATTCGGAGATTTCGTCGTCGATGACGTTTTCCTGCAGGTAGCGACTGCCGATGTTGGAGGTCATGATGACGACGACGTTCTTGAAGTCGACGGTGCGTCCCTGGGAGTCGGTCAGGCGTCCATCGTCCATGAGCTGTAGCAATACGTTGAAGACGTCGGGATGGGCCTTCTCGATTTCATCGAAGAGGATGACTGAATAGGGCTTGCGCCGAACGGCCTCGGTCAACTGACCGCCCTCCTCGTAGCCGACATAACCGGGAGGAGCCCCGATCAAGCGTGCAACGGAATGCTTTTCCATATACTCGGACATGTCGATGCGGATAATATTGTCTTCGCTGTCGAACAGGCTTTCGGCGAGGGTCTTAGCCAGCTCGGTCTTCCCTACCCCTGTGGGGCCGAGAAAGAGAAATGAGCCGATCGGACGATTTGGATCCTTGATCCCGGCTCGGGCCCTGAGGATGGCCTCGGCGACCGCATCTACGGCTTCTTCCTGCCCGATTACCCGCTCGTGCAAAATGCTCTGCAGGCGCAAAAGCTTTTGCTTTTCTCCCTCGATCAGCTTGGTCACGGGCACTCCGGTCCAGCGGGCCACGATATCGGCGATTTCCTCGGCAGTCACCTCCTCCTTGAGCAAGGTGTCCTTTTTCTCCGCTTTTTCGAGTTTTTCAAGATCCGCCTCCAGGGTGGGCAGTTTGCCATGTTTAAGCTCGGCCACGAGGTTTAGGTCGTAAGCCCGCTCGGCCCGCTCCATTTCTGCGCGAGTGGATTCTATTTGTTCGCGAAGGACGCGAATGTCGTCGATGTCCTTGCGCTCGCCTTCCCAGCGTCGCTTAAAAGTTTCCATCTTGTCCCGAGCATTACCTAGTTCCTTGCGCAAGACCTCGAGACGCTCCTTGCTGGCCTTGTCCTTTTCCTGCTTGAGGGCGGTTTCCTCGATTTCGAGTTGGAGCACGCGACGACTGATCTCGTCGAGCTCGGCAGGCATGCTGTCGAGCTCGGTGCGGATCATGGCGCAGGCTTCGTCCACGAGGTCGATCGCCTTGTCGGGCAGGAAGCGGTCGGAGATATAGCGATTGGAGAGTACGGCGGCATTGACGAGGGCCTCGTCCCGGATATTGACCCCGTGGTGAATTTCAAAGCGCTCGCTTAGGCCGCGGAGGATGGAGATGGTGTCCTCTACGTTCGGTTGGTCCACCAGTATGGTTTGAAAGCGCCGTTCGAGTGCGGCGTCCTTCTCGACGTGAAGTCGATACTCGTTGAGCGTGGTGGCACCGATGCAATGCAGTTCGCCCCTAGCCAGCATGGGCTTGAGCATGTTGCCCGCGTCGATGGCGCCCTCGGCCTTGCCCGCGCCGACGATGGTGTGCATTTCATCGATAAAGAGGACGATGCGCCCTTCCGCCTTGCTCACCTCGGAGAGGACGGCCTTGAGTCGCTCCTCGAATTCTCCGCGAAACTTTGCTCCGGCGAGAAGGGAGCCCATGTCGAGGGTGAAAATGGTCTTGTCCTTGAGCCCTTCGGGCACGTCCCCCCGTACAATTCGCTGAGCGAGGCCTTCCACGATGGCTGTCTTCCCTACCCCGGGTTCACCGATGAGTACGGGGTTGTTCTTGGTCTTGCGGGAGAGGATGCGGATAACGCGTCGGATCTCGGCGTCGCGACCGATGACGGGATCGAGCTTGCCCGACTTTGCCTGCTCTACTAGATCGATGCCGTATTTCTTGAGTGCCCGGAAAGTGTTCTCGGGTGTCTTGCTGGTGACGCGTTGACCACCTCGCATTTCCTCAAGGGCCTTGCGCACCTTTTTTTCGGAGAGTCCGAAATTCTTGAAGAACTTTATAAGAGATGTGGGTTTGCCCACCGTGATCAGGCCAAGAAAAAGGTGCTCGGTGCTGACGTAGTCGTCTTCCATCGCAGCGGAAACGGAGTGAGACTTTTCGACTGCCTCGGTAAGGGCTTGCGAGGCATAGGAACGAGCCGTGTTCACATTGCCCGCAATTTTCGGGAGTCCACCCAATTCGCGCTCCAAAGACAACTGTACAGCGGCGGCTCCAATCCCCATCTCCTCCAGCAAAGAGGGAACGATGCCGTGTTCCTGTCGGACGAGAGCCGCCAAGAGGTGCCACACGTCGACTTCCTGTTGGCCATTGCGCTGAGACACCTCCGCCATCTCGCGAATGGCTCCGATTCCCATTTCCGTGAATTTTTCGGGATCTATGTTCATTACATTGTTCTTTTGCAAGTTGCGTACCGATTGAGGCAAGCATCTAAAACTTAATATTTATTGATTATCAATGGCTTACGGAATGCATGCTTGTGGTTGTTAGGGTCAAGACTTCGGCAGGAGGCAAAAAGTGGGTCATTCTGTCTCTCCTGCGAGAAAGCTTGCCTTGGGAGGTTCATGTATCTTTGCAGAGGGCATGACGAAAAAGGAACGGGCCAATTTTGTGAGCGGACGATTGGAGGAGCTTTATCCCGATCCTCCGATTCCTCTAGATCACAAGGACGAGTACACTTTGCTCGTAGCAGTCTTGCTTTCGGCCCAATGCACGGATGTCCGAGTAAATAAAACGACCCCTGCTTTGTTCGCCTTGGCCGATAAACCCGAGAAAATGGCAAAACAATCGGTGGCACCCATAGACGCCATTGTGCGTCCATGTGGCTTGGCTCCCAGAAAGGCTACCGCTATTAGAGACCTATCCCGCATCCTCGTTGATGAGCATGAGGGCCGCGTTCCCGAAAGTTTCGAGGAACTGGAAGCATTGCCCGGAGTGGGACACAAGACGGCATCGGTAGTTATGGCTCAGTCCTTCGGTCACCCCGCGTTTCCCGTGGACACCCATATCCACCGCCTCGCTCAACGTTGGGGCTTAACCAACGGCAAAAGCGTAGTACAAACCGAAACCGACTTGAAGTCGTTATTTGCCAAGGAAACTTGGAATCGTCTGCACCTGCAGATCATTTACTACGGTCGCGAACATTGCTCGGCCCGTGGTTGCGATGGTACCGTTTGTGAAATTTGCCGCGCCTGTTACCCGAAAAGACGTAAATCCGTGGTAACAAAAAAAGCTTAAAGCCTAACCGCTAGCCTGCCTGAACGAGCATGTCGGGCCGGGCATCGCGCAGTTTTTGAAGCGCTTCCGCCGACAACCCGGATCGCCAAAGGTACACTTCCTTCAATGAGGTCATGCCCGACAAGGCGTCCACAACGGAATCATCCAAGCTTGTTCCCACCAAGTTCAGGCACTTGAGCTTACTTAGGCCCGAAAGACCGGAGACTCCACTAGATGTGATGCCTTTGTTGTCCTCGAGATAAAGGTTTCGCAGGTTTGGCATTTTGGAGAGACGAGAAACTGCCAAATCCGTGAGGTTGCCTTTGCTCAAATCAAGCCAAACAATTTTTTTGGCGAGCACCTCAATGGCGGGAAGGTCTTCGTCGTTCAAACCAAGATCAGGTTCTACGGATGCCAAGCAGTGCAGGCCTTTACCGTCAGAAGACTTGAAAAATTCTAGGCCAGTCGAGCGCAGGCCTTGGATGTGGTCGTCGGTAAGGGTGATGCCCGCGAAGCTTGTTGCACCGTCCTCCGCTTGTGCGGATGGAGCAGGAGCAGGCGTTTTCTTTGCGACAGGAGGGACCTCCACGGGGATGCCCAAGTTCTTGAGAATCGGCCCCACTACCTGGGGTGCGGCAAAATAAGCGCCGAATCCAATTATGCCGACGATGAGAGAGATCACGAAAAGGACGATCAGCGTCGTGAAAATCTTAGATCCTATGCCAGCTCTTTTTACGACGATAACAGTCTGCCCCTTATTCATGCCCGACATCTTTCGACTACTTGCTTGCCGACGACCTCGCTTGCGAGGACGAGGTTCGTCATCAAAGTCATCATAGTCGTCTGCTTCCTGTTGCCGGCGCCGTTTACGCCGACTGGGAGCCGGTTCCTCGTCGTGGTCGTCTTCCGCTTCCGAAGGTTGAGAAGGTGGTGGAGCAGAAGCGACATCGCTCGAAGGGGCAGCAACAGGCACGGGTTCCTGTGGAGGAGGCTGTGCATAAACGGGCTCTGCAGGAGGAACCGCGGCAGGTGGAGCGGGAGCGGGGGAAGCAGTTGGAGGTTGAGCTTGCTGGACAGGTGGTGCAGCAGGGGCTATCGGCGGGGGAGCTTGGACGGGTGGAGAATCTATGGGATTTTCGACCGCGCCTTCCTCATCCTTGAAGTCCTCAAATTGGTCTTCCCATTGTTTGAGCTTTTCGTAATCAACATCCGACTCCTCGTTCTCCCGTTCTTCAGTGGTAGAAGAGGAATCGGGGTCGGAAAGCATTTCTCCAAGTTTTTGCCATTCGGTTCCGCCCTCGGACAAACCAAAGTCGGTTACCCCAAATTGGCCTGTATCGAGGAAGCTCTTTACTTCCTCGAGACTGTAAGGGCCATATTGTCGGCCATCTTTAGAGACGTGAATTCCCACTTGGTTTCTTAACGATTATTTAAAAGATGCAAAGCCAGTTTAAAAAAACGAAATTGGCCGAAAGTTCAAGATCAAGCGTCATTGAGAATTATTTAACTACAGAACCCTCGGAGGGTTTCGAACGAAGCCAATCAACGAGAATTCCAATTTCCTCGCCAGTCAGTTTTTCATCGCGAGCGAAAGAGGGCATGCGATCGTTATCTTTGCCATAGAAACGTTCGTGAGAGGGATCGGCAACAATAGCGGTCAACCAATCCCGCGAACCGTAACCGGTAAGATCGGGAGCCGAACCTTCGTCCTCGTCTTCGATATCGTGACAATCGATACAGCCCAATTCATCGAAGAAGATATTGAAACCTTCTTCTCTTTCCTTTTCAGAAAGTGGTTCTTGGTAGGGAAGATTGGCAATATCTGACAGGAGGGCCGCGACCTTCGGGACAAGCGCCTTCTCTTCCTCGTCAAACTTCTTAAGCACTTTGGTTGCCATCTTGCCGTCCTTGAATGCGGTGCCGCCGAAATATTTAGTGGAAACATAATGATCGTAATCAAGCAATCCTTCGAGCCATGTACGACTAGCAAACCCAGCAAGGTCGGGGGCGGATTGGTTCGAATCCACGGGGAAACCTCTGCCGTCATGCCCATTGTAAAGATGACAACTGGCGCAATTGGAGGAAAACAAACGGCGGGCGCGGTTTTCATGATCCTCTCGCAACAAGGTAACGGCCCCGCTAGGCGGGATACCTTCCTTGTCGGCTATTTCCACAACCCGTTTTGCCAGCCAATCGGCTTCCTCAACGGCGGCGAAATGCTTCTTATTCGCACGGTCTTCCGAAAAGGCTAGAAAAGTAAGAGCTCCCGCCCCTATTAACAAGCACCAGAGAAAACCGATGTTGAAACGGTGACCTTTTTCCGACTTGCCGATAAACGGTTGGGCGAACATCAAGAGCACAACAAAAGCGGGAATAATTATAGCCCCCCAGAAAGCTGGGACATACTTGAGCAACTGGAAAAGAAATAGAAAATACCATTCCGGACGAGCGGGGAATTCGTTAGCTGGATCGGCGGGTGGGCCTAGTGGAGCCCCATGAAAGTATAGGGTAAGCACAATAACCGCTAACGCCACGGCTAAACAGGCAACGGCATCTTTCAGCACTTGATCCGGCCAGAAATAAGAGTCCCGTTTGGGTCGAGGTTCCTTGGCATGGATACCATGACGACGGAACAGGTAAATGTGGCCGACAACAAGTGCAATTAGGGCTCCAGGCAGAACCCCGGCGTGAAGAGCAAAAAAGCGCGTAACCGTGTGGTGTCCGTATTCTGTTCCACCGATTACAAGCTTTTGAAGGTAAACTCCAACGAGAGGTACCTCGGCTATGAGGTTTGTAGCCACTGCAGTCGCCCAGTAACCCTTCTGGTCCCAAGGAAGCAGGTAACCTGTGAGTGAAAGACCTAAGGTAACTCCCATGAGAGCAATGCCGAACCAAAAGTTTAATTCCCGAGGTGCCTTGTATGCTCCGTCAATGACTACCTGCATGAGGTGCAAGACCAGCAAGACAACCATAGCCTGTGCCATGTAGTGGTGAATTCCGCGAAGGAACCATCCGCCCCATACGTGATATTGGAGGAAGTAAACACTTTCCCAAGCCGTCTGCGCACTGGGACTGTAAAACATCCATAAAAGCGTACCTGTTACGACTTGAGCGAAAAAAGCAAAGGTAAGGCAACTACCCCAAACATATCGCCACCTAGCGCCACCGGGCACTTTTTCGTAAAGGGCTTCCTTGATGAGGGTCCGAAAACCGGAACGATCATCAAGCCAGTCTATAACCGCCTTCATGTCAGGGGAACTTGCTCCGCTAGATTCGGCCGAAATTGCTGAAAGCGAACATATACGAAACCGTCTTCAATTTTTGTCTCAAGGCCATCCATCCCTCGCGGACTAGGACTGGTATCATCGGAAACCGAACCGTCCAGCGCGAAAGAACTATTGTGGCAGGGACAAAAGAAATCTCTTCGATCAGATCGATGGTCTATGGCACAACCTAGGTGCGGACATTTAAGGTTAAAGGCCTTTACCTTCTCGCCTTGTTTAATAAGGTAAACCGCTCCTACGGGGACATTAGTGAGGGTAGTCCACGCATCAGTTACCCGTTCACGAACAATGCCGAACCTTGTTGGCGTACCATCCTCCGGCAATGCCGAAAGGGATGCCACCTTGGACCAAGGAATCTCGTCAGCATTATCACCGTTCCCGCTTACAGGGTCAAGAAAAGCGGGCACACCTGCGGCAAAAGGAAAAACGGAGCAAGCCGCAGACACACCAACAGTTGCTTTGGTAATGAATGCTCGACGATCTCCATCGTCGGTAGAATCTTCAGGTTCGCTCAAAATGGTAAAAAAAGGGGGTTGTCCTAGCTAAGATTTTTTTTCTTCAAGTACCAATGTTTAAGCTGTTTGTAAAGCGATTGATGGTTGCCTCTATTGAAGCGCCATTCGAACACCTTGAGAAACCAGTGAAAACTATCTCTGTCAATGCCGTTGAATTTTCTTAAATGCCGTTTCGCCAGATGCCAGAAATTTTCGATTCCATTAATGTGATTGTCCCGGTCGGCGAAGAGCTCGAAATGGTTGATCCGCATGTGATGAAAGTCGCTCACGTCGAGAGCATTGTAGACCCTGAACGAATCGGTGTAAACAATGCTGTCTGGCGTCACTTTTCCTCGATGATCGGCAGCATGGTTTCCGTTCTTGCGTTGGGTATAATGGAAGTGAAACCCTCGCTACCCCTCTCGAGCAACCCGAATGCGGCCACTTTCCCGGATGCTTCCCTGCTTCGCTTTCCTTTGCGAGTCCCTCCGAAGTAACTTTCATCCGCTTCGTTCCGGCCTTGCCTCTTGCACTTGTTAGTTAAGCCCAAGACTCATTTAAACGAGGCAGTCGAAGCAAAATGTTAATGATACACTCTTCCGAGCTTCTTGCTGAAAAGACCGTAAGAAAACTAGAATAACTCGGCGATTGGCTGGTTGTTGGACATTGCGAGAATTTCGGCGGGAAGACCGTCAACTAGGCGAAGTTGGCCAAGATCGAAGAGGTGGTGGAGAATAGTTGCCGTGAGGTTTTCAGGGCCGTAAGGTCTGGTGGCCGGTTTCGATGCAGTAGCATCGGATTCTCCTATGACCTGCCCCATGTTTAATCCGCCGCCGGCAACGAGAAGTGAGGTCATATCTCCATAGTGTCCTCGACCTCCGTTACTGTTGAGTTGTGGCGTGCGACCCATTTCACCGGTGACGAGCAGGAGGACATCGTCGGAAAGTCCTCGATCGTGAATATCCTGCACGAAAGCGGATACGGCATGGTCGACTTGATGTCCCATTGGGTATATGCCCGTCATGCCTTTGGGACTGTTGTTGTTGGCATGATAATCCCAACCGCAGTCGGAGACGGTCACGAATGCACAACCTGTTTCACAGAGGCGGCGAGCCATAAGCATCTGCAGACCGAGCAAATTGGTGGCTCGGCGCATATCACCCCAGCGCTGTAGCTCACGAGCATCAAAAAGCGGTCTGGTGTCGTATCTCTCGAAGGTTTTTGGATCTTCTTTGGAAAGATCGAATGCTGAGCCAACTCCTTTGGTAACAACATCAAAGGCTTGTTGGCTAAAGTGATCAGCGCCTTCGAGAGATCCGTCGGCATCGATGTTCCGTTTAACCAAATCTAGGCCCCCGAGAAGGCTTTTGCGGTCGGCCAGTCGTTCAGGAGCTATACTCAACTCCATATTTTCCTTAGCCGTACCACCACCAGCGGGGTTGAAGGCGGAATAGGTGGATCCAAGGGTTCCGGCGTCCGTCAAGGTGGGTAGTGCCGAGGTCTCGAAATTGCTCCCTAGACGTATGCCGTCTTGCACGGCTTCCGGCAGAACCAATACGTTGTTTGGCATACCGGTTCGTACATCATTAGTCCCAAGAATTCTGGCGCAAACGGCACTGGTGGCAGCTTTCAATTCGTTGCCTCCACTTGTTACAGAAAGATAGGTATGCCCTCCGTTGCGAGATTGATAAGAACGAACAACGGCGAGCTTGTCCGTCATCTTGGCTAGTTTCGGGAAGGTGGAACCAAAGGTGACGCCAGGAATGTTGGTGGGTATTTCGCCGGTAATACTCCTGTATTCGTCGGGAGCGGTCATCTTGGGGTCGAATAGCTCGATGTGAGGTGGACCACCCTGCAGAAAAAGAAGTACCACGGACTTGTTCCTTAAAGGCTTGCCGGCCGCGAGTCCAGCGGCCTTCGCCTGTAGCAAGCCAGACAAGGTAAGACCTCCGATGCCTAATGCACCTGCCTTTAGAAATTCTCTCCGTCCAAAACCCTCGCAGGTTTGATTTGGCAATTTGTCGAGTATGGTCAGCATATATCTTCTAAGAATTACTTAATCTTTGGATAGCCCTTTATAGTAACAGGTTCAACGAATATCGAAGTCCTCGCATGTTTTTTTTAAAGAAGGTTTAATTCATTTACATGCTATTTTGTTTTCTAAAAAAGAGTGTTTTGGCTCACGGAAAAGTTTGCTTAGCTAAGGCAGTCGGTATTCTTAGTGATCTCATGCAAAGGTTGGTCTTTAATGTGTTGCTAATTGCCTACTGCCTCGTCCAGTCGGAGTCTAATGCAATGGCTAAAGTGACGTTCAACCGTGACGTTAGGTCGATTCTTTCGGAAAATTGCTTTGAATGTCACGGTCCTGACGCCAATGCTCGCAAGGCTAAGCTTAGGCTTGATGACAGGATCTCCTCTACCGAGGAACGAAGTGGCACGTGGGCGGTTGTCCCCGGAAACCCCAATGCCAGTGAATTGATTGCCCGGATTTTTTCCACTGATTCCGAAGAGGTTATGCCTCCTCAGGAAACAAAGCGTTTTCTGACAAAGGAACAGAAGGAGACCCTGAAGCAATGGATTGCCGAGGGGGCCGAGTTCGAGTCGCACTGGGCTTACCAAAACCCGATGCGACCGAAATTGCCGGAAGTAACGGACAAAATTTGGCCAAAAAACGATATCGATCACTTCATACTGGCCAAACTGGATGCAGCGGCCCTTCGCCCAACGGAAGAAGCCGACTCCCTCACCCTCATTCGCCGATTATCCCTCGATCTGACAGGTCTTCCGCCAACGCCCGAGGAAGCTGACGCCTTTGCCAAGGATTCGTCGCCCAAAGCCTACGAAAAGTTGATCGACCGACTACTTGGTTCCGACGCCTATGGCGAGCACTGGGCTAGACAGTGGCTGGATCTCGCCCGCTACGCCGATAGCGCTGGATACGCCGACGACCAACCTCGTACCATATGGGGCTACCGGGATTGGGTGATTCGCGCCTTCAACCGCAACATGCCCTTCGACCAATTCACGGTGGAACAGTTGGCCGGAGACATGCTGCCAAATTCGACAGACGATCAATTAATTGCCACGGCTTTCAACCGCAACACTCAGACCAACAACGAAGGAGGCACAAACGACGAGGAATTCCGCAACGTTGCGATTGTGGACCGCGTTAACACCACCATGGCCACGTGGATGGGTACTACCATCGCCTGCGCCCAGTGCCACGACCACAAGTACGATCCCATTTCTCAGGAAGAGTACTTCCAGTTTTTCGCTATCCTGAACAACACCGCCGACGCCGACCGCCGTGACGAGAGTCCCACCCACCAAGCGTTCTCGGCGGATCAAGAAAAGCACAAGGAAGAACAAAAAATCAAGATTGACGGACTGAAGAAGAAGATAGCCACCCTCAAGCTGCGTACCCCCGAAGATTTCGTTGCATGGCAGAAAAGCTTCTCACTCCCCCTGCAGAAAACCGAGATGGAATATATTTCAAAAAGTAAAGACAGCATCGACGTCATCGTGCCGGCAACACCTTTGACGGGCATTCAGTTACCCAATGTTTCAAAGGTGGATTTTCAACTTTACCCGAAAGCAGGAGAAGTCGGCAAGAAGGGACGGTTTCTTAGAGTGACTAATTTAGCCAAAGGAGGCTACCTCCATTTGGCAGAGGTGCAAGTCTTCGCAGGTAAGGAAAACCTTGCCATTAAAGGAAAGTCCAGCCAGATCAGCACTGGCTTCGATGGCCCTGCCAAGTACGGCAACGACGGAAATGTCGACGGAAATTATTTAAAGAAAAGCGTCTTTCATACAGCCCAAGCCGACAACCCATGGTGGGAATTGGACTTGGGCAAGGACAGTCACATCGACAAGGTTGCGATATGGAACAGAACGGACGGTGGGACGGCGGACCGTCTCAAGAAGTTCCGGATCGATCTACTTGATGCCAAAAGACGTCCAGTTTGGAGTCAGGAGGTCGCCAAGACCCCCAAACCCTCTCATTCCCTCGCACTCGATGGAGCAGAAACAATTACTGCCCTACCCCTCCCTCATTCCAAGGGGAAAGGCGTCTTTCGATTCATCGGTGACCTCAAGCAGAAGTCGGGCATGAAACTTCGTGTTACAAGTCCATCATTTGCCCAAAAGCTTCCCGAAGAAATCTTTTGGCTAAACGGATCCTTGCCAAAACTCGAAAAGGTTCTGCCCAATGATGTCTTCGCCATCCTGTCGCTGGCGGAGAAAGATCGTTCACCCGCACATCATGAAAAGCTCCGGTCTTTTTACTCAAGGGCTAGCCCCGAAGTGAAAAAGGCCGAAAAGGAGTTGGTGGATCACGCGGCCAGTGCTCGTCAAATGAAGCCCATGACGACGGTTCCAATCATGAAAGAGTTGGATATGAACAAGCGTCGCAAGACCCACATTCAAATCCGAGGAAACTTCCTGTCCAAGGGCAAGGAAGTTAGCGAGGGACTGCCATCAGCTCTTCATCCTTTACCTGATGGCGAGAAAATGAATCGTCTGGGCATGGCTCGCTGGATAGCATCCGATGAAAATCCACTGACGGCTCGCGTGGTAGCTAATCGATACTGGGAAGCCTTTTTTGGGCGAGGCATTGTCCGCACGAGCGAGGAATTTGGTTCTCAGGGAGAACTACCCACCCACCCTGAACTTCTTGATTGGCTTGCCACTGAACTGGTTCGCCTGAACTGGGACTTGAAAGCCCTAGTCAAGACTATCGCGCTTTCCTCAACCTATCGGCAATCCTCCAAAGTGAACGAGAATAGAACCGATAAAGACCCCTTCAACGAACTTTTAAGTCGAGGATCCCGACAACGGTTGTCCGCTGAGATGGTACGCGACCATGCACTTGCCGCTTCGGGACTTCTGAGCCGCAAGATGTTTGGTCCCTCTGTCAAGCCGCCACAGCCCAACCTTGGACTCAAAGCCGCTTTCGGTCCGGGTCTGGACTGGAAAACCAGTGCCGGGGAGGACAAATTCCGCCGAGGCATCTACGTCAATTGGCGTAGATCGAATCCCTACCCTTCGATGGCGATGTTTGATGCTCCAAATCGTTTTGTCTGTAACGTTCGACGAACTTCCACGAATACCCCTCTACAAGCTCTCGTCACGATGAATGATCCCGTTTACGTGGAGGCTGCCCAAGCCTTGGCTCGACTCATTGACAAAGCCGGTGATTCGCTCGAGGAAAAAATTGCTCGTGGCTTTCGCCTTTGCCTTACCCGTCACCCAAAGCCCGCTGAGATTGAGCGTTTGCTCGCTCTCTATGAACAAGTCCGAAGCACTTACGCCGACGATTTAAATGCCGCCAATCTTATGGCCACTGATCCCATCGGGCCACTGCCGGCTGACAGCGATCCCATTGAACTTGCCGCATGGACGTTGGTCGGAAATGTTTTGCTCAATTTGGACGAAGTATTTCTTAAAAGATAAATATAATTATATTTAAATAAACAATGAACCTCGACCCTGATCTAGCAAATACACTCCTGAACACCCGTCGCCAATTTCTCGGTTCTACTGGTATCGGTATTGGTGGTATCGCGATGGGAGCGCTTCTGGGCAAGAGTCAAGCAAACGCTGATGTTTTCTACGACTCCACTTCGCCGCAACTGCCACGCGACACCCATTTTCCGGCAAAGGCCAAAAGAGTTATTTATCTCCACATGACGGGCTCCCCTCCAGTACTCGACCTTTTTGATTACAAGCCTTTGCTAAAAAAACTGAACGACAAGAACTGCCCTGACGAATACTTGAAAGGAAAGCGATTCGCCTTCACTTCTGGCGTGCCCAAACTGATGGGAACCCCACATGAGTTCAAGCGTCACGGTTCCAACGGGCTTTGGTTCTCAGATGCAGTGCCCGAGTTGGCAAAGTTGGCGGACGACCTGACCTTTATCAAGTCGATGACCACGGATCAATTCAACCATGCCCCCGCCGAGCTGCTACTGTACACAGGAAGTCCTAGGGCCGGTCGGCCCAGCATGGGCTCTTGGGTAACCTATGGACTGGGTGCCGAAAACCAGAATT
>TARA_B110000438_G_scaffold292584_1_pt1 | contig 17293 bp, 13 predicted proteins | sample TARA_B110000438 | Tara Oceans TARA_B110000438 (sample SAMEA4398413) | marine metagenome | biome: Polar Biome; feature: [MES] marine water layer (ENVO:01000295) within the mesopelagic zone...; material: water (ENVO:00002006), including particulate matter (ENVO:01000060) such... | reverse complement strand
CTTTTATTCTAATATGTACCATAATTCCTGTAATTGATTATTTGTATTTATTTATTCTAATATAATTAATAAAACTTTGTTTAGTTAATTAATAATGTTTATTGCTTTATCTAACCTCTTAATAGAACTTTCTCTCCCAATAACGGTCATTGTATCAAATAGAGGAGGGGATTCCTTTCTACCTGTTAATGCTATTCTAATAGGAAAAAATAACTGACCAGCTTTAAGATTGAGCTTTTCTGCAAGTTCTCTAAATTTAACTTCTAAGCTTTCTGGAAGAAAATCATCCATTGAGTCAATTAATTCAATAGACCTTTTTAAACCTTCAATAATTTGTAAAGGTTCAACTTTTTTTGGAATTAATTTTTCTTTTTCAATTTCAAAATTATCATAAAAAAAATATTCTAAAAGGTAAGTTGATTCTGAAAAAGTTTTTAATCTTTCTTTTACTAAAGGGACTAATAATGAAAGCTTAGCTTTTATTATTTTTTCGTCAACAGAGTCACTTAATAATCCTCCAGATTTAATATCTTTATTGACTTCTTCTAAAATTTTTTCAGACAATGTTTCATTATCTAAATTTCTTATATATGAAGCATTCATCCATTCAAGCTTTTCAGAATCAAAAACTGCTGGATGACCTAAAATTCTTTTTATAGAAAATTTTTCTATTATTTCTTCAATACTCATTATTTCTTTATTGTCCCCAGGAGACCAACCTAGTAATGCTAAAAAATTTAATAAAGCTTCAGGTAGATATCCTTTTTCTTTATATTCAAGAGCAGATTCTGCTCCATGTCTTTTAGATAGCTTAGATTTATCTTTACCTAAAATTAATGGGACATGAACATATTTAGGAATAACCCAATTTAAAGCATCGTGAATTAAAACATGCCTAGGAGTACTAGATATCCATTCTTCTCCTCGTATAATGTGAGAAATATTCATTTCATTATCATCAACTACATGAGCTAAATGATAAGTTGGCATACCATCAGATTTAAGAATTACAAAATCATCAATTTCTTTTAAGTTAAAAGAAACATTTCCTCTTATTTCATCATAAAAAGGTTTAGCTCCAAAATCGGGAACTTTAAATCTTATTACAATCGGATTTAAAGTTGAATTATTATTTTTATAATCCTCATGAGTAATTTCTTTATACCTTCCTCTATTATCGTATCTAGGAGGTCTTTTTTCTTTTATTTGTTGATTTCTTAATTCTTCAAGTTCTGCAGAAGTTGTATCATCATAGTATGCCCATCCATCGTCAATCAACTTTTTTGCAATTTTTATATAAATATCTTTTCTTTCAGACTGCCTTATAGGCCCTTCGTCCCAATTTATACCTAACCAATTAAGGCTTGTTATTATAGAATTTTCAGAATCTTTATCATATCTATTTCTATCAGTATCTTCAATTCTAAGTATGAATGTTCCATTGTTTGCTTTGGCAAATAACCAATTGAAAATAGCTGTTCTAACTCCACCAATATGAAGATTACCTGTAGGACTTGGTGCAAATCTAACTCTTATTTTATCTTTATTATTCATTTGTCTATTTTTTCTAAATAGTCTTTTAAATCATCTGGTAATTCTGAAGAAAATTTTATCTTTTTATTTTTTAAAGGGTGCATAAATGCTAAATTTGCACTGTGTAAAAATGGTCGATCTAAAGAACTCTTCTTATTACTATAAACTTTATCTCCTACTATTGGATGCCCTAATTCTTCTAAATGAACTCTTATTTGATGAGTTCTTCCAGTATATAATTTGACATCAATTAAAGCATAGTTTGGAAACCTTTTAATAATCTTATACAAAGTCTTAGATTCCTTACCTCCAGATAATACTTTTCTTTTAAGAGGGCTTTTAGGATCTCTAGCTATAGGAGCATTTATAATAGCTTCATTCCTTATTGGTGTGCCATGTATTAAGGCTATATAATTTCTTGAAATTTCTTTATTTAAAATCATTTCTTTTAATTTATCGTAAGATTTTTGGTTTCTAGAAAACACCATTAAACCTGAAGTTCCTTTATCTAATCTATGCACAACTCCAGGTCGCTCTAAATCTCCTACATTTAACATTTCTGGGTAATCTTGAAGAATAGATCCATTTATTGTTCCAGTATGATTTTTATTTAAACCATGCGTTATTACATTTTTTGGTTTATTGATAATTAAAATATCTTTATCTACATATAAATAATCAATTATAATTTTTGTTTTTTTATTTTTAATAGTTGGTAATTCTAAAATTATTTTTGTATCAACATCAATAATTTGTGATTTTTTTTTAGCAATATTTCCATTTACTATACATTTTTTATTATTTATTAATTTTGATATATTTTCTCTAGATAAATTTGAACTTTCTGCAATTAATTTATCCAGTCTACCATTATGTATTGTTATAATTTCAATGTTCATGGCTAATTTTTTCTGCTAAAAAATAAAACGTCTAAAATATATATAGTTATAGCAATAGATATAGAAGAATCTGCAATGTTAAAAATTGGCCAAAAACCTACATCAATTAAATCATTAACATATCCAAACCTTAATCTATCTATAATATTTCCAAGAGCACCTGCTACTACTAATGAAATAAACACCCTCATAAGTAACTTTGGTTTTTCAATAAAAATAAAATATATAGTAAAGAAAACTACTACAATAATTGATAAGTACAATAATAAATTTCCATATGAAGTAAACATACTAAAAGCTGTGCCAGTGTTTCTAGCATATGTAATTTTTATAAGAGCATTTTCAGGAATAGATTCTCCCAAATACATATTGGAATAAACTAAATATTTAGTTATTTGATCTAAAATGAAAATAAATGGAACTAGAGTAAAAAAAACTTTGTCTTTAAATAACCATGAAGTAATTATTCTTTTCCAAATTGAGTTATAATTTTTCATATATATTATTATACTTACAAATTAAAAGAAGTAGGGAAAAATGCTAATAGATTTAAGATCTGATACAGTTACAAAACCTTCATCTGATATGAGAAAAGCTATGTCTAATGCTGAAGTAGGTGATGATGTTTATGGTGACGATCCTACTGTAAATTATTTAGAAGAAAAATCAGCAGATTTATTTGGAAAAGAAGATGCTATATTTGTTTCCTCAGGAACTCAAGGAAATTTAATTTCAGTTTTATCTCAAGCTGGCAGAGGAGATGAAATTTTATTGGGAGATATATGTCATATTTTTTCATCAGAAGCTGGAGGTGTATCAGTTTTAGGTGGAGTAGTAATGTATCCTCTGAAAACAAACTTAGATGGAACAATAGATGAAGAAAGAATCATTGAAGCTGTAAAACCTGATGATTATCATAAACCAAATACTAAATTATTTGCATTTGAAAATTCTCACGGAGGTATTAGCGGTATGCCAATAAATAAAGAATCTTCTGACAAAATGGCTTTAGCAGCAAAAAAAGCTGGATTAAGAGTTCATGTTGATGGTGCAAGAATATTTAATTCATCAGTCGCTTTAGGAACTTCTGTAAAAGACCTTACTGAACATGTTGATTCTGTAACATTTTGTTTGTCAAAAGGACTTTCTTGCCCTGTTGGAAGTATTATTGTAGGGGAAAAACAACAAATAGCTGAAGCTAGAAGAATAAGAAAATTATTAGGCTCTGCTATGAGGCAAGTAGGCGTGTTAGCAGCGTGTGGAGTAGTAGCTTTAGATTCTATGATAGACAGATTAGCAGAGGATCATGAAAACGCAAAAAAACTTGCTATTGGTTTATCTGAAATCTCAAAAATTAGAATAAACCCTGATAATATTCATACAAATCTTGTAAAGTTCAAAGTACCTGAAAACAAAGGATTTGAAGTCTCAGAAAAATTAAAAGATTTAGGTATTTTAATAAATGGATCATATACTGAATTGAGAATGGTATCTCATTTTGGAATTGACTCAAAAGATATTGATAAAACAATATTATCTATGTCAAATATTATGAATAGTATTTAAAAAATATTTTAGTTTTTTATTCAAACCATAATTTTTCAAATCTTTCTTTTAATTTTTTTTCTATACCTAATTCTTTAGGCCTGTAAAATTTTTTATTTTTAATTTTTTTTGGAAAATTGTCTTTTTTGATAAATCCTTCTTTAGAATTATGATCATATTTATACCCTTTTCCCATACCAAATTCTTTATCAATTTTATTTTCAGCGTTAATAAGATGGATAGGGATTTCAGTAATAGGATTAGCTATTAATTCTTCATATGCAGAATTAATAGCTAAATATGATGAATTGCTTTTTTCAGATAAAGATAAATAAATAGTCGCGTTAGCTAAAGGAATCCTACCTTCTGGCATACCTATCTTGCTAACTGAATCATAGGTTGCATTTGCTATTAACATAGCATTTGGATTTGCAAGGCCTATATCTTCTGAAGCACTTATGATTAATCTTCTAGCAATAAAGACAGGATCTTCTCCATTTTTGAGCATTCTTGCTAAATAATATATTGCAGCATTAGGATCAGATCCTCTTATAGATTTAATAAAAGCAGAAATATTATTATAATGATGATCGCTTTTTTTATCATAAATTGAATTATTTTCTAATAATTCTTTGATGATTTCATTAGAAATAACTTTAATTCCTTTTTTGTCTTTAGTTGAAATTACAGATAACTCAAGTGTATCTATAGCTTTTCTAGCATCTCCATTACAACCTGATATTAAAGTATCTATCACTTTTTTATCAATTTTTATATTTTTATAATTTAAATATAAAGTTTTATTATTCAGTATTTTTTTTATAATTTTATTAATAGAAACATTAGTGTGAGATTCAAATTTAAAAACCTTTACTCTTGAAAGTAAGGGATTTATTATTGAAAACCCAGGATTTTCAGTAGTTGCTCCAACAAGAACAATTATACCTTCTTCAACTAATGGTAAAAGTGAGTCTTGCTGACTTTTAGAAAATCTATGAATTTCATCTAAAAATAAAATAGTTTTATTATTATCAATTGTTCTATTTTTTATGATTTCATCTGATATTTTACGTATATCTGCTAACCCAGATGATACAGCTGATAAAGGTTTAAAATTCATATTAGACTGATCTGCAATTAACTTAGCAAGTGTAGTTTTACCTGTCCCAGGAGGCCCCCATAGAATCATTGAAGGAACCATATTGTTTTCAATCAAATTCCGTAATATTTTATCTTTCCCTAAAATGTGTTCTTGACCAATAAATTCATCTAAAATCTTTGGTCTCATTCTAGTTGATAAAGGTGAATTTGAAAGTAATTCTTTTCTTATATTGTGTTCAAAAAGTGTCATTAGAAATAATTATTAATACTACTTATTAAATAACTATCATATTCTTCAAAAATAGTCCTTAAATCTAACAATAATGAATTTTTTTCTATTCTTCCAATAATAGGTAACTTTAGTGATAACAAATATTGCTCAAATTTGTTCAATATTTTTCCGTCGTTCATAATAATTCCAACGCTCTTAATATATGTTTCTGGGAAAGTACCACCTCCAATAGTAGATTTAATTGTTTTATCTATTTCAAAGTAATTATTAGGAATATTTTTAAATATATTTTCAGCTCTTATAAGTAACTTTTTTTGATTAATTTTTATTAAATTCCAAACAGGAATTATTTCATCAAAATCTTTATATAAGTAACTATTTAAAGTTTGATTTAATATATTGAGATTTAATTTATCAATTCTAGCAGCTCTCGACATAGGATATTTATTTATTTTATCTATATATTTTTTTTCTCCAATTACTATTCCAGCTTGAGGACCACCAAGCAGTTTATCTCCTGAAAATAAAGTTATGTCAGCTCCATCTTTAACACTGTCAATTACAGTTGGTTCATAAGGAAGCCCAAAATCTGTAGTATCAATTAAACTACCAGACCCCAGATCATGAATTATAGGAATGTTTTTCTTAACACCTAATTCTTTTAATTCTTTTATTGAAACTTCAGATATAAATCCTTTGATTTTGTAATTAGATTTATGAACTTTTAATATTGCGGCAGTTTTACTACTTACATTATCTTCATAATCTTTTATATAAGTTTTATTAGTAGTACCTACATCAATTATTTTCATTCCAGACATTTTAATAATTTCTGGAATTCTAAAACCACCACCAATTTCTATAGCCTCTGATCTTGATACTAATATTTCTTTATTTTTACCTAAGGATCCTAAAGAGATTATTAATGCTAAAGCATTATTATTAAAAACTATGCTAGATTCAGCTCCCGTTATTAATGTTAATAATTTTGAAATATTTTCTATTCTAGAATTTCTTTTTTTTGACTTTATATCTATTTCTAAATCGTTATAATTACTTAAATTTTCGGCTATTTTCTTAGATATTTCCTTACTTATTGGGGCTCTCCCTAAATTTGTATGTAGTACTACCCCAGTACCATTAACTACTGATTTTAATTCAAGCACTTTATACTCATTTATTTTTAATAAAACATCATTAATAATAGTGTTTTTCATCTTCTCTTTAGATAAAATTTCTTTATTATCTTTTCTAATAATCACAATTATATTGTTAATAATTTTTTTTAATAGATTTCTGTTTATTTTTAATAATGAAAATTTATCATCTAATAAAATTTCATTTACGCTAGGGATATTTTTAAGATTCATACGATTTCAAAATTATTTCTCTTATTTTTCTATCATATGAATTGAATGAAGAGAAGAAAGAGTTTATATTTGTTTTAGCTTTTTATTTAAAACACGATAATTTGGAGAATAATCCATGGCTACTCAAAGTTATAAAGAATTAAACGCAGAAGACTATATTATTGAGAAGGAGCCATTTTTTATGCCTACTTCTGATGAGGTAGAAGTATTTCAAGCTGCTTACAATGAAAGAGTTCCTATTTTACTTAAAGGTCCTACTGGAACAGGTAAAACTAGATTTGTAGAGTATATGTCTTGGAAAATTAATAAAAATAAGAATAAAACTAAAGATATCCCTTTAATTACAGTAGCTTGCCATGAAGATTTAACTGCAAGTGATCTTGTAGGTAGATATTTATTAGATGCAAATGGAACAAAGTGGATTGATGGGCCTTTGACTAGAGCCGTAAAATCTGGTGGAATTTGTTATCTTGATGAAGTCGTAGAAGCAAGGAAAGATACAACGGTTATTATTCACCCTTTAACTGACCATAGACGTAGTCTAAGTATTGATAAATTAGGACAAGTAATACAAGCTGATGATGGTTTTTTACTAGTTGTATCTTACAATCCTGGTTATCAAAATGCTGTTAAAGACTTGAAACATTCAACTAGACAGAGATTTGTAGCAATTGAATTTGATTTTCCACATGTAGATAGAGAAACAAAAATTATTGCTCATGAAGCAGAAATTGATGAAGGAATATCTAATCAGTTAGCAGTTTTAGGACAAAAAATTAGAAATCTTAAAGAACATGGCTTAGAAGAGGGAGCAAGCACTCGACTTTTAATATATGCAGCAAGATTAATTAATCAAGGAATTTCTCCTAAAAGAGCATGCCAAGTAGCATTAACTTGGGGAATCACTGATGAAGCACAAATTCAAGAAACAGTTGATCAAATTGTTTCTTCAATATTTGAGTAAAAATTTGAGTTTAGAAAAATATAAAAATTTAGAAAATAGAATCAAAAATAGAACTTCTGAAAGTAAAGAATTAGAGAATGAAAATTTCATGGTTGCTGCTGTTAGTATATTGATTGAAAAAGATAATCCAGAATGTCCAATTTATATGATAAAAAGGGCAAATGAAGGAAGGCATGCATTAGAATGGGCTTTTCCTGGAGGCAAAACTGAAAAAAATGATATTGATTTAAGTGCCACTGCTACTCGTGAAACTAATGAAGAAATTGGAGCTAAAATAAACGATTTTACTTTGTGGGGTAAATTAGATCCTGTGACTACATTAGGTACAGGTTGGATAATCCAGCCATATGTAGGTGAAATAAATAAAAACTCTTTTATAAAAAAAAATTCTGATGAAGTTGAAGAAATTGCTAAAATACCTTTATTTAAATTGATAGATAAAAAAAACAATAGATATGTTTCTTTTACTAGTGATGGTAAAAGAATTGACTCTAAGGCATATGCTTATGAAGATAAATTAATTTGGGGTGCATCTGCTCGTATGATTGATCAATTATCAAGTATATTAAGGGATTAGGTTAAATATGGAAAATAACTCAAAATTTACTCATGAAAAAATTAAAAGACTTTTAAAAGCTTATCCTGAAAACGTTTACACAACTTATATAGAGTCAAGACAAATTTTAGAAAAAAAACTTCCAGAAGAGATTTTACATCAATGGGAAAATTTAGGATTAGATATAGCAAAAGAATCTCCTAGATCATGGGAATCATCTCTTGCATATTTTGAAGTTTCAGTAAAAATACAACAATATTTACCTTCAGGACAATTTTTAGGTTGGTCCAATGCAGGATATAAATTGACTAAAGAAAGTACAAAAATTGCTGAAAGTTTTCTTAAATCTAGTCCTCTAACTATGATTCGATTAAGACCAAGATATATTGATGATTGGGTTAGTAGAGTTACAAAAATACATAAAGGAACTTGGAAGTCTACTAATTTAACTTGTAAACTATTTGAATCTACTCCTATAATTTTAGAAACTTTATCATTTGATCAATATTCTAAATTTCTTGATTTTATAGAGCTTCTATCAAATAGATCATATGATTTTGCATCAGAGATAATTGATAGTTCAATTAATATTTTCCAAACAAACTTTTTAGAAGTTGATGATCTTATTCATCTTTCTATTTTGATAACAGAAAAAGAATGGAGAGATATAAAACCAACTTATGAAATAATACAAAATAAAATTACTAAACTTCCAAATGCAAATATAAAAATGACTTTTGATATGTCTAGAAGATTGTATGGAACTTCAGGAATTCAAATTTCAGAATTTTTCAGTCTTATTGTAAAAACAGTCAATTTAGTTAACAAAGATGATCGAGACCAAGTATTACAAATGATTCAAGTTATAGTTAATAATGTTCCTTATTCAACAATTGATTTTCTAAACAATATACCTCGCTTATTAGATAATCTTGATTTAGATCAATTAGATCAATGGAAATCTCAAGGAATTAGATTAGCAATTGATCAAGATACAAATACTTCTCCAGCATCTCAATTTTTTAAATTACAATCTAAAGAATCTAACGATTTAATTGACAAAATTTCATCCAGTGTTGAATTATCAAGAATAAAAGATTTGATGAAATTATTTTGTACTGCTTTATGTGATGTTGATGTAGCTATTTCGGAAACATCTAAAAATGTAGAAAAAAATATTGGATGGACTGAAACTGACTTACCTACAACAGACGGTAAAACAATTTATTTACCTAGTGTTATAAAACGATATTCTACAAAAGAAGAAAATTTTAGTTACTATAAAATCATTTCAGCAAGACAAGCTGCTTATTCAGAATTCGGAACATTTAAATATGATCCTAAAATTGAGCCAATTAACCCTAAATCTAAGGAATTGCATCTAAAACTTTTAAAACAAGTAAATTCTCTTGGAGATGAACATGCTACTAGAATTGCAAAAGTAATAAGAGGAGCTTTTCCATTTAAAGCTGACCCTGAATTAGCTAGTGAGCTATTTAATATAATCGAAGCATTTCGTATAGATGAACTTATTTTGGTAAAATATCCAGGTTTGAAAAAAGATTTTAAAAAAATAAGAAAAGAATCATTAGAAACTAGAACAAGTGACAGAGAAAAAAGAAGAGAGATTTTTGTTGAAGAATTAGTTAAATTTACCCTAGGTAAAGAATCGAATTTTTTAATTCCTAAGGGAACAAAGACAATTTTTACCACATTGACAGCTTTTCTAAGAACTCTTATTAATTTTAAAGCCAATATTAAAACTGTTGAAGATTCAATGTTGGTAACAGTAAGGTTATTTGATCAAATTAAAAAAATTCAAAATAATATAGAGCCTGATCCACTTGAAGAACTTGAAGAGTTACCTGATTTAGATGATTTAGATGATGGTGATGAATATCAAGATCCTGAAAAAATAGACGAAATGATGAATTATTTCAGTGATATGTATGGAAACGAGACAAATGGTGAAGCAGGAGAAGAAAATCAAGAAAGTGAAGATCAAGAAAAAATAGATCCTTCTGATGAAAATTATACTCCATCAGATCCAATAGAATACCAGGGAGATTTTAAACCTGAACTTGGGCAACTGCTAACAGAAATGCTATCTGCTAGTGGAGATGAAATGCAAGGTGAAGGAGAAGAAATTCAAGGATTAACTCAAGAGCAAATTGAAGAATTAGTTCAAAACTCACAAGATCTTGAGACTAAAGAATCAGATGAAAATTCTGAACTTGATGCAACAGATAATCAAGAATTATTAGAAAACTTGATGAAAGAGTTGAAAAACAGAGATATGGATAATTCTTCATTCTCTGGAGGAGAACCAACTCATGTTGACGAAGAAGGTGGTCCTTTAGAAGCTAAAGAACCAGATACTTATACATATCCTGAATGGGATTTTAGAGATGTTGAATATAAACCAAATTGGTGTCTTTTGCATGAAAAAAAATTACCTGATGGTGAAGGTAATTTTTATAGAGAAACTTTAAATCAAAATGCATCTTTAGTGAATCAAATAAAAAAACAATTTGAATTATTTGTTCCTGAACAATATAGGAAACAAAAAAGATTAGAAGATGGTGAAGAAGCAGATTTAGATGCAGGAATTGAAGCACTTATAGACTTAAGATCCGGAATAACTCCAGATGAGAAAATATATTGGAGAAGAAATAAAACTGAACGATCAGTTGCTGTTGCATTATTAATTGATATGTCTGCATCAACAGCAGAAGCTATAGATGATAATACTAAATCTAACAACGATGATTGGGGTGCACCAGATGATCCTGTAGAATATATGATTTGGTTACGCTCTAGAAGAGCTGAAGGGCTTAGAAGGTCATATAAAAGAATTGTTGATGTAGAAAAAGAAGGAATAGTTTTAATGGTTAACTCTCTAGAAACTCTAGGAGATGATTATGGTATATATGGTTTTTCTGGTTATGGTAGAGAAAATGTAGAATTTTATACTATAAAAGATCTTGATGAAAAATTTTCAGATTCTATTTCTGGAAGAATAGATAGAGTAGCTCCTTTGCATGCTACTAGAATGGGTCCAGCTATAAGACATACAATACATAAATTATCTAAACATGAAGCTAGATCTAGGTTTCTTTTTTTAATAACCGACGGAAGACCTCAGGATAGAGGATACTCTAGAGAAGGAGTTGAAAAAGAATATGCAGTATACGATACAAGGCAGGCACTAATTGAAGCAAAACAACAAGGCATAACACCTTTCTGTCTTACAGTAGATAAATCTGGCCATGATTACCTTAAAACAATGATGGACGATTTTTCATATGAAGTTTTATCTGATATTTCTATGCTACCTGCTAGGCTTCCAGAGCTTTATAAAAATTTGACTACTTAGTTAAATATTGAAAGAATTTTATCGGTCCAAATTTTATCTGTAAGTATTACATCTTTTGTTTGTTTTGCAACTGCAAAATATCCTGAATTATCTTCATTAAGTGAACCAATACTTATAGATGTGTTATAAATTACATTTGTGCCATTTTGATCTTTTGACATAGTTTTAATATCAATATATGGAGCATCTAAGCCTAAACCATATTCTTGATAATCTTCATAAAACATTAAGTTCAATTTTATAGCTCTTAAAATATTAATATTAGAAAAATCAATTAAGAAATTAGAAATCATATTATTATTTGCTTTTATATTACCTTCGCAAGGATTTGTAGTAATAGGTAAAATACATTCAAACCATACGTCATCAGTTTTAGAATAGGCTTTATATATATCACCTTTTTTCATAGCAACAATTTCAAACGCTTCTTCAGGATTGAATTTATATATCCATTTTGGGTATGGAGGATCTTCAACTAGTCTAGCAATAACACCCTTCCAGGTTGCATCTAACATAACGAGTTTTTCTATTCCTTCAAGATAAGCATAATTATTAGCTTTATCTGGGGTTTCATTTCCTATATAAAGTATCCTTATTTCACCATTTTTTAAATATAAAGAAATTTCAGTCTGAGGGTTTTCTAGCCCATAAATTGACTTGTTTTCTATATTTTCAGAAATTGTTCTATATAATTTAGGACCTGCAAGAAGATCAATTATCCCTCCCCATCTATAACTATCAGCTGGTATACCTTTTAAATTATCAAAATACCAAATATTATCTTCTAAGTGCCAGCTCATTGTTGTTGCATCATGTGAAATAGATATATTAGTAATATCTTTTGAAGAAATTCTATAGAAATAAGAACTTGCTTCATCTTCTTTTTCTTTTCCAATATCAGATTTATAAACAAGAACACCAAAAATAGAGACCCAAGACAATATTATTATTAAGATTAATGAGATTCTTAAGTTCATTTTATCTTCTTCGCCACCAACTTATTAAACCTGCTATACCTATTAAAGTTGGCATCAAAAGCCAACCACTCCATCTGATGAAATCTCTTTCACTAGAAGTTAATACTAATTCCCTAAAAGACTGAGTTTTAGGTCGAATAGTTATAAGTTCATAATCTTTAGCAAGCCAATTAATACTATTAATTATTAAATCACTATTTTTAGCAGATCCACTATATTTATTTGATGCAAAATCTGTATCTCCAATAACTACTAATGAAGTTTGAGCTAAACTTCCGTCTTCTTTTTCTTTTGGAGATTTTCCTAATTCTGAAATAGATTCTATTGCTAATATAGTTGGAAATGGACCTAATATATCTATATTAGAATCAAAGCTTTCATCGTTTGAGTCTGAATTAATCTGAGCCCAACTTTGCATAGTTGTAAATGCTAAAGGTATATGTTTTATAAAAGGTTGTCCATTATCTGTTTGAGGAACATTATCTGGATTTATTGTTGATCCTAAAAATGCTGTTCCAGGTAAATAAATAACGTCAAAATCATTAGTAATTTCATGTGGAGGTAATTGCCCATTTGTTTTTTTTATTTGTAAATAATTAGGTTTTGGAGCTACAAAACTTGCCATATCAAAAACGGTTCCTTCTCCAACAGCAACTCCATATTTATATAAAAATGTTTTAATTCCATCAGGTGTTACTTCTGGTTCAATCATAACTAATAATGTTCCGCCTTGCCATAAATATTCAGAAACTATGGCAGATTCTTGAAGAGTAAAATCAGATTGAGCTCCAGCTATAACTAAAACAGCAGGAATATTATTTTCTGACAATAAAATCCCTAATTCTTGAGTAGTTGCAGATAAAACTTTATAATTCTGAGCAAGTAAATCAGAATAAACTAAACCCATACCTAATGAATTACCATTAAAATCAGTAATATCTCTTTCTCCATGTCCAGTAAGAAAAATAACTTTTTTTTGTTTAATTTGATTAACAATAAGAAGACCGGTGATGATGTCCTGTTCAGAAAAAACTGAGGTAGAAAGATTAGTAATTTTTCCAGGAATAATTTGAGTTCTTCTTGAATCTATTGCTTCAACTACTATCGAAGGAAAAATATTTACACCATATTTTGCAGGAGAATTTGGATCTAACTCAGGATCTATTTTTTCATAATCAAAGCTTACTTTTTTTGACCGCCTTTTGAACTCTAGTAACAAATCTTCTGTTGATCTCCAATTAGCAGCTTTAGCAGGTGTATTTGTAGCCATAAAAACCGTTACTTTTACATCTTCATTAAGGTTTCCTATTACTTTTATAGCTTGTTCTTCTAAAATAAATTGTTTAGTTGCAGTAGTATCAATTCTTATCCAATCTGGAGAATCAGGTCTTCCTGATACCCAAAATAAAATAGAGTTAACTAAAATAATTAAAGCTAATGAAGTAAGGAATATTATTGATGTATTAATTCCGTACTTTCCTCTTCTACCAAATATGAAAACAAATATATTATTAAAAGATAAAATTGCTATAATAATCATAAAAATGAATCCTGCAAGCATAATCCATAGACCTATAGTTGAGAGATCTCTAAAAAATATCCATACTAAAAACCCTAAAATTATTGAAAAAATTGAAGATAATAATAAACCTTGTCTAAGTGAAGATATATTTTGTTTTATTTCTTTAAATAATTTTGAAAAATTAAATCTTGTTGATTCCATTGAAGGTCTTTTTTCCTTATTCGTACTCATTTACCTCCACCTTCTGGATTCTAAAACTAAAATAGTCAAAAGTAAGAATACAATAGTAATTGATAGGTAAAAAATTATATCTATTAAAGAAAAAATACCTCTAGAAAAATCTGCAAAATGTCCACTTTCAGCAACTCCTAGAGATCCTAAATCAAAGACTGAAAAAGAAGCTCCTAATTGTAAAAAGCTTAAAATATCACTACCAATTCCAGACACTCTAGTTGATATAAAATCTATTATCGTTAAACTTGTCAAAATTCCAGAACCAACCACTAAACCAACTATTTGATTAGGAGATAATGAAGATGCAAATAATCCTATAGCAAGAGTTGCAGATGAATATAAAACAAGACCAAATATTCCATTAAATAAAGGTCCAGAATCTGGGTCTCCAAATACATAAAGCAAAATCACAAAGTATAGTGAAAAAAATATCATAACACTAACAGTTACTAAGGAAGCTAAAAATTTCCCAATAACTATTTCAGCTTCTTTTACTGGAGATGTTAATAGTAGCTCTAAGGTACCTAATTTTTGTTCTTCAGCAATTAAACGCATAGTTATAGCAGGAGACATAAATATCATAAAAAATGTAGCCCCAGCTAAATAACCTCTTATACTTGCCTCAGAAAAAGCATCAGAAACAGAAGCAACAAAGAAAAACCCAGTAATAGCTAAATAAGCTGCTGCAACTATGTATGCCATAGGTGAAGCAAAGTAAGTTTTTATTTCTTTAGATAAAATTATAAAAATATTTTTCATATTATTTTTCTTGTGTTAGTTGAAGAAAGATTTCTTCTAGTGACATTGGTAATGGTGTTAGATTTTTTAATCCCCATCCACTATCTACTACTATTTTTGCTATTTTTTCTGCAGAATTCTCATCAGTTTTTGCATCTACTACTATAGGAATATAGTTATTTTTTTTAGCGTTGCCTAATTGCTCAGATCTATTATCTGTTCTTACATCTATTACTGATTTAATCGTTCTGATTTTAGATATTAAATCTTTATTATCTACTCCTGAAACTCCTAATTCTATTCTTTCAGTTCCAGATAATCTATTTGAAAGATTTGTGGGCTTATCATCAGCTACTATTCTTCCATCAGATATTACTAAAACTCTAGGACAAATTGCAGAAACTTCAGGAAGTATATGTGATGAAATTAAAAGTGTATGATCTTCTCCAAGTTCGCTAATAAGCTGCCTAGTCTCTACTACTTGTATTGGATCTATACCGATAGTAGGTTCATCCATTATTAATACATCTGGTTCATGTAAAATTGCTTGTGCTATTCCTGTTCTTTGTCTATAACCTTTTGATAGTTTTCCAATATGAGTGTTCCTGTAATCTCCTAATCTGACATGATCAATTACCTTATTAATTCTTTGATTTATCCATTTTGAATTCATCCCTCTTATTTTACCCATAAAACTTAGGTAATCAATAACTGTCATATCAAGGTATAGAGGAACAGTTTCTGGGAGATAGCCAATATGTCTTCTTGCTTCTAATGAATATTTAACAGAATCATATCCACTAACTGTAATATTTCCAGAGGTAGGGGGCAGATAGCCTGTAATTGTTCTCATAGTAGTAGTTTTTCCAGCTCCATTTGGCCCTAAAAACCCTACGATTTCTCCTTTTAATACTTCAAAAGAGACATCAATTACTGCTGGGTAAGGTCCATAATCTTTATAGAAATGTTCTACTCTAATCAAAAATTATCTTTCTATTTATCTATAATTGCTTATTTTTTTATCTATTTAAGTGTATCGAAGATTGTCATTGAACACCCTATTTTTATAATGTAATTTATAATTATTATTATGAGTTTAGAATTAAATGATATATATGTTGATAATGCTGCGACTACTCCTGTTTCAAAAGTAGTTTTAAAAGACATGTTGCCTTTTTTTACTGAGAATTATGGGAATCCTTCAGGTTTATATATGCTTAGCCAAGAATCTAAAGCAGCAATTGAATTTTCAAGAGATAAAGTTTCAAAAGTTATCAATTCTAAATCTTCTGAAATAATTTTTACTTCAGGAGGAACTGAATCTAATAACTTAGCATTAAAAGGTTTCTGTAATAATAATATTGAAAATGATCAAAATGAAATTATTATCTCAACTGTTGAACATCATGCAATAATTCATCCAGCCGAGCAAATGACCAAAATTGGTTATGAACTAAATTATTGTCCAGTTGATTCTCAAGGAATTATTAATATAGAAATATTTGAAAACCTTATTAATAATAAAACTAAATTTATTTCCATTATTCTAGCAAATAATGAAATTGGTTCTGTCCAAAAAATAAAAACCTTAGTTGAAATTACTAGAAAAAAAGAAAAAGAGTTTGGTACGAAAATTCTTTTTCATACTGATGCAGTTCAAGCTATTGGAAAAATAAAAGTTGATGTTATTGATTTAGGAGTAGATTTACTTTCAATTTCTGGTCATAAATTTAATGCTCCTAAAGGTATTGGTGCTCTTTTTCTTAAGGATGATTTATATTTAGAACCATTGTTAGATGGAGGAGGTCAAGAAAGACAAAATAGATCTGGTACAGAAAATGTACCTAGTATTGTAGGATTAGGAAAAGCTATTGAACTTGCAGAATTAAATAGAATAGAATATTTTTCTCACACTAACCAATTAAGATTAAAAATGATTGATTTGCTTGATAAGAATTTACCTACATCAATTATCCATAGTTCTTCTGATGGACTTCCAAATATTTTAAATTTTTCAATCCCAAATATTCAAGGAGAACCAATACTTATTGCCTTAGATTTTAAAGGTATAATGGCTAGTAGTGGAAGTGCGTGCTCTACAGCCTCCATTGAACCTTCACATGTTTTAATAGCAAAAAATGTTGAAGAAAATATCGCTTTAGGTTCAATTAGATTATCTTTTGCCTTAACAAATACACTTGAACAAGTAGAATATATAGCTCAAAGCTTATTAGAGATATATAAAG
>TARA_B110000438_G_scaffold302021_1_pt1 | contig 17347 bp, 11 predicted proteins | sample TARA_B110000438 | Tara Oceans TARA_B110000438 (sample SAMEA4398413) | marine metagenome | biome: Polar Biome; feature: [MES] marine water layer (ENVO:01000295) within the mesopelagic zone...; material: water (ENVO:00002006), including particulate matter (ENVO:01000060) such... | reverse complement strand
CTGCTTAAATTTGATCTGCCCAAGGTTAGGCTTTACTAGCACTGCCTATTCCCCAATTAAATAAGAATAGAGAGAGTATTGCGGCTGCTAACATTAGAAGAAGAAGCGGATAAACCGTCCCATTGAATATCAAGGCGACGAGCTGTGCAGCTATCGCCGAAACAGACATCTGTAAGAACCCGGTAAGACCTGAAGCGCTGCCGGCATATTGCGGAAATTCGTTTATAGCGGCGGCTTGTGCATTAGGAAGAGTAATCCCATTTCCGAATGTAGCAATAGCGACAGGAGCGAACAGTGCAAGGGGGTCATGTATTCCAGCAAGTTGTAGTGCAATTGCGAAACTTATTCCAATGACAGTAGCAGTGGCGCCTACCCTGATCATTTTATCGATAGACATTTTTCTGCCAAAATGCCGAGCAACATAGTTACCTGCCATAAATCCGGCGGGGATCATTATGAAATAGTAACCGTATTCAGTCGGAGGTCGATTGAGAACTGACACCATTATTTCTGGAGCCGCAGAAATAAAGCTAAAAAACACGACAGAGACGAACGTGACACAGAATGCATAACCACAAAAGGCTCTCGATTCAAAAAGACTAAGGAAAGTTTTCAACATTGACCCAATGCCTTCGAAAGGCACTGGTTCATTAAGAGTTTCAGGTAAGCCTGGAATAAGAAACACAAAAATTATGACGCTGGCAATTGCAACAACTACAAATGCAGATTCCCAGCCGAAGCGATCTAGTAATTCACCACCTAAAGCTGGTGAAAGCATTGGGACTACAACCATGACCATTACAAGCGTAGCTATCACTCTGGCAGCCTCTTCAGCTCCATAGACGTCTCTCACAATAGCTCGTGCTAAAACCAGCCCAACAGCGCCACCGAAGGCTTGAATAAAGCGTCCGACAATTAGCCAGGTTATTGAATCTGCGAGCCAACAGAAAATAGAACCTATTATAGTAATAGCGATGCCAACAAACATGATTGGTCTGCGCCCATATTTGTCTGATAGAGGCCCATAGACAAGTGTGCCAAACGCGATAGCCAGCATCGAGAGGCTCAAAGTGAGCTGAGCTATATCGTTGCTGACTTCAAATGTCTCTTTGATCACTGGCACTGCTGGTAGCAAAATTTGCATACCTGCCGGGCCTAATGCGGACGCGGCCGCTAACAACACTATTAGCTGATTAGAAAGCGAACTAATCTTTGACAAAATTATTGTCCAAGTATTTTTTAAATAGATTAATGATAACGGCGATGACTTAGCGAATCATGAATGCGTCTCTTGAATTACGCAAATTACTATTGGTTTGAGAGCTAAGTATGACGCTTGAACCGAGCAGAATAGAGCGTTGGACTTTACTAATATCGAATCCTAGTCCAAACGCATTGGAGTGAAACAATCGAATTAACTCTTGAGCATTCCATTTGCTACTTTGATTTTCGGCGGTCGCCATATTATAACATGATAACACGCTACCTGTTCTCGATTTCAGGCAAATTGAGAGATCGGGATTAGATGTAATTTCAAGTGGAATACCATTGCTGTCTTCGCTAAATCGAGGGGACCGAGAGAGCAAATCGGCTGCTTGGTTTGCAAATTGCGAGCTATCTCCAATGATTGAAACTGGTATTTCTAATGCCAATCGTCGAAAAATACTGGGGTCTTGCTGGTAGGCTATTTCATAGAAGGCTAACGCATCAGAGTAACTACTATTTCGCCAGCTTGCGTCTGCGACTCTGGCGGCAACTCGGGCTCTCAATAGGACTTCTTGTTGAGGTAATTGTGTTAAGGCCTGGCGACCAGCTTCTATAACAAGCTCTGTATTGTTTTCTATTGCAGCTATTTCAGCCAAATAAGAATAGTAATAGCCTTCATTAAGTCGAAAAGCACCATTTGCTAATGCTTGATCAAGAATATTTTTCATTACTCCTGAACCAATTAGTTGAATAATCTCAGGTTCAACCCATTCTGGAATGTGCACATCAAGAGGGGCATAAGGCCTCAACCTATTCTGCAATACTTCAAAATTTGCAAACAATGATGCAGCCCGGCGTTCCGCGCGCCAGGCACGCAAGCGCAGACTATTGGTTTTAATTCGCGCAACGATCGAGTCGGCAAAGTCCAGCGTTGATAAGGATTCGAGCTGAATCTGATATTCAGTCCTGTTTGCCATCATGTTTAGCAGGGCTGCAAAAGAATCCTTTTGTGCATCATCAGCACTGTAAGAGCCATTTCTGTCAGGTTGATTCAAAGCTGTTTGCGTCAGATTTGCTGCATCTTCGGCATAACCAGCGACCATGAGAAAACTAGCACTTACTAAAAAATGTTCAGCTCGATTCATTACACTTACGACTGGCTCTTGTTGCTCTCTCCAAATAAGCATGCGATCAAGCGCCGATCGTGCATCATCAAAACGTCCTTGATTTAGCGTTAAGAATAATTTGTAGATCCAGGGATCTGCAACACTTCGGGGATTTAAATAACGGGTAGCACGGTCTATGTATTCTTCAGCCTGCTCCATTTGCAAAAGACTTAAAGCCACTTCCGACGCGTTTGTTAGATAGACAGTGTCATAATCATTGGCAGTATTAGTGATGTCTTCATCTTCATCAATTGCCCAGTCGCAAGCGGACATCGATTCAATTGGTACAAGGCTAGCAAGTTCTGCAGCACAGAGCGTATTCCAAGCTCTGGCACGCTCACGATCATTGACACTATTTTCTAAGACTAGGTTGGCTGACTCTCGAGCAGCATCATATTGTTTTAGTTTAATTAGTGGCCAGCCACGAAAAGATTCCATATCTTGACCGTATACTTGGGAGATTTTATCCAAATATTCAAGTGATTGTAGCTGATTACCCATTAACTGATGGACATAGGATAATTGGCTAAGAGTTAAGTAGTGCCATTGAACGTTACCTGAGTTGTAAGCCTCTTCTAGTGAATTGTAATTGGTGAATTCTTCGGCTCTGTTTAGATGAAACAGAGCCCTCGGTAAATTTCCTTCCACATTGAATAAGACTTCGGCCAAAGCAAACTGTGCAGCCGGTGACTCTGGTTCAGCTCGAATCCACTGTTCACTAAGCTCTCTGGCTTTCACATTCTCATCCAATTCAAGTGCATCGCAGATTGCTAATGCATTTCGAATTTCTATATCGCTAAACCCAAAGCAAAGAGGCAGTCTCGCTTCTGGAATTTCAATTGCTTCCAAGTCAAGCAAAGTATCATTTTGAGCAAAAATATTTGGCGCGGATAAAAAAGAAAAAAGCAGTGAAGAAAATGAGAGGCAAAAAAATTGAAATAACCTGATTCGTCTATATGGTGCTCCAATATAAAACATTAGCTCAAAGTGCTCTTTGCTAATTGTTCCATAGGCTTTCTCATGTTATCGAGGAGAACTTTTTGCATGTCAGAAACTCCTGGTGCAAGTTCGATACGATGACCTAAGACTCTTGGGATCAATATTTCAATATCCTCTGCAGACACATAGTCTCGATCACGCAGCGCTGCAGACACTTGCAGAGCCGGCAAAAGTAGCACCATGGAACGAGTAGAGTTGCCCTGCAATACTCTGTCATCTTCACGCAAATTTCTTGATATATCTACGAGGGCAGTTTTTATCGCAGGATTTATGCTTACTTCTGTATCAATAGTTTGTCGTGCGTGCAGCACTTCATCCCGTGTGACAGTATTTAACTGCCCGCTGAGATCTCTGCGATTCTTGTAGGTTTCTAGTACATCCAATTCTGCTTCACGATCAATGTGTTCCATAGTGATCTTGAACAGAAATCGATCAAGCTGCGGCGTAGGAAGAGGGTAGGTGCCGACGAGGTCTAGTGGGTTCTGTGTTGCTATGACGAAAAATAAGTCGTCAAGTGCATAAGTTACATTGTCGGTGGTAACTTGTTTTTCACCCATTGCTTCTAGCATAGCAGATTGAACTTTTGGCGACGTTCGATTGATTTCATCTGCTAGAACAATATGAGCAAATAGCGGGCCGTGACGAAAATGAAAGGCGTTGCTATTGCTATCAAATACAGGCACGCCAGTTACATCAGAGGGAAGCAAATCAGGGGTAAATTGTATGCGCCTGAATGGAACAATAGACTCATCAATACTGCTACCGATTATAATGGCTTCACCTAACGCTTTCGCGAGTGTGGTTTTTCCGGATCCCGGGAAATCCTCCAGCAGAACATGACCATCAGCTATCAGAGCGATGATTACCAACTCAATAACATCATCACGCCCTAACACTTGCTGCTGGACAGTTGATTTTAAGGTGTTAAGTACATCAACAGCCTCTGTGAGCGCGGCACTGGGGTTTTCAGACATGGCAGTTGTCAGTTCTTCCGCTTCGGCAACGTTGTCTGAGTTCATTGATTACTCCGATATAGACTTGAAGATAGTAAGCGTCTTATTTTGTAAGAAGCCACGAGAAAGGATTTAGAGCTGCTGATATTTTGCGCCAAGCCACAGTATTCGAATTAATTTCCTTTCGAACACTTTGACCCAGCAGTGTCCATTCTTGCTGGTCTTGGGCGGCATGGTTGGCGCTACCAAGAGCGATAGCGAGATGTGTATTGGTTATAGGCCTAATTGAAGGAGCAGTATTACTTGCTCGATCAGCAAAACCTTCTCGGCTTTCACCGAAACCTCTGGACAAGCCAACAGCAGACAGCCGGTCAAGCACTGCGCGATAACTCAGGCGATACTGATTTTCGTTAGAGGCAAAAGTAGGTATCCAGAGTCTGTATAGTTTAATCAAATACGCCGTAATCAAAACAAGTGCAGTTAGTGTATATAGAATTGATAAAATTGTTTGCAACTGAACGAATGAAGATTGTTGCGAGCTGAGGAAATCTTCAAAGGATGCATCATCCCTCAACATGTCTCCGAGTAATTGCTGCAAGCTATCCTGGGGATCAGTTGTCATGTCTACTAAGGTCTGTTGGGGAGCAGGGTCGATAATTACCCATCCGATATCTTTAAAATAGACTTCGGGCCAAGCATGGCCATGAATAGCTTGGATCAAGAGAGCAGAGCCACCTGCTCGGTTAGAGGCTGGCACCGAGTAGCCAATTCCTACACGGGCAGGTATGCCAATGCTGCGAAATAAGTAAGTAGCTGCGAAAGAGAAATGCATGCAGTAACCAGTTAGATCACCAAATAGAAAAGATCCGGCCGGGTCACTTTCGTAGGCGTGTTCGTTCTTGAGACTATAAATTCCATTTTCATCAAGATAAGTTTTGATTGCCCATGCCTTTGCAAAAGGGTCATCAGTATACTCAGGGCGGAGATTAGTTATCAGCTCTTCTGCTAAAGTTTTGTAACGCGCGTCATTGGGGAGAGTTAAATATTCCTGCCAAATTTCATCTGACCAATCTTCCCTGCCTGTTTCTTGCCCGATGAGATATTCGAAATCATATTCCGGTGCTAGAGAGTAGGTATCGTAAGTGCGTTTAAAGCGCAAATTGTTTGGATTTGCGGTGTTTTCATAGGCAATCGGACTCTCCAGCCCGAAAGGATTTCGGTGGGGTACTAGCATCCCAATACTAGTACGCACGGCTTTACGTTCTTCCTCTGCGCCAGGAAATTGTTCGGATTCTTCTCGACTATTGGAGAAGTGTTCAATTAAATCACGGTCCATTTCGTCTTGTGTCGTAAAGTCCAACATTGCTCCATTGAATTCAGAATAAGCAGATTCTCTAAAATAATAAGAGCCGTTTAGAGGTTCATAGTCATCTCTAAAAACAACAATAGCTACCGGCGCTTCTTTGTCATTATTTTCGTTTTCGCCATCACGAAATGGATTGTCTCTTTGAGAATTGGATCCATTTTGCTCTTGCCCTGTTAATCCGAGGTCATCGGTGGTTTTTGGAGTTGGAATGCCGAATAAACGGACATAAACTAGGAGTGAGAAACAGAGCAGTCCTAATACAGCAAAGTGATAGGGTAATCGTTTTTGATTGTTTTCCGCTATCAGCAGGGTGGAAAGAGAAAGCACTGCTCCGCAGCCGAAAGCCATTAAAATGGATGAAGGATCAATTCCTCTAGTCAGAGCAAAATCGCCAATAAAAAAGGGCCGGTGAATCATGCCGTTGCGATGAGCAGCGAGGGTAATGACAAACGCAGTTGCAACGAACAAAATTTCAACAACTGCTCCGTAACTAGTGCGATGAGCTAAAGTTCGTAAACTCAATGTCATAGATGCAGAAATTCCTAACCACTTTGCAGATTCGCTCAGATTAAATGCGATTAAGGGCGAAGAGGTGTTTGCTATAAATGCCGTACTTACAACTAACTCGGCGAATAGTAGAGTAAGCAACCAGCACAAAAAGCCTAATATAATAACCGTCGAGGTTCTTAGGCTGCTGAGGGGGTGCTTATATAAACGCAGATCTATTAGGTAGCACACAATTAAACATCCAGCAAAAGCGGCTATAGAGCCGCTAACCACTGTCATTGGTAAGCTCAGGACCCAAAAACTGCTGGCGATAATCGCAGCTCGCAAACTCGTTTGGAGAAAATGTTGGGAAGAATGGTTTGCTTGAATAGTCATTTACTCAATTCTAATTTAATTCTGCCTAAAATGAAGGCGTTATACCTTTCTAAGACTCTTATCAAAACTCAGGCCTGTTTTCCTATCCACAACCAAGGTGGATTCTACTAGTTGTCCGAGCTCGGTCAATAACTTGAGCAACTCACCTCTAGAACTCCCTGTTTTCAGGGCTTCAGTTGGTTCTTGAAATAGTAAGTTTCGCCAGAAAATGACATTTTCTACTTCAAGAAATCCATCTGTTGCTAGCACGAGGGAGAACTGGCCGGAGAAGCGACCAATTGTTTTCTTTAGCAGTGGCAGCCATGCTGCAGTTTCTGCCGCGGCAAAAACGATACAATGAGCTCCAGATTGCCCTGCTGCGTGGCTAAGGAAACTGTCCAATCCATAACTATAGGGAGCCGCTAGGGCCCTTGAACGAGAAACTGCTTCTAATGCGCTAGCTAAATTCTCGCAAGGTTTTTCTGTTCCGTCGGCCGCAAATGCCCAATCCTCTCCAAGAGCTCCAGTTTCTAGCGCCATTCGAGCTACTGCAGCAGCAGCTTCATCGTTTTTGCTGCTAAGCAAATAAGCAATTGTTCTCTTGCTGTGGAATACACTTTTCTCAGCTAAGCGCACATTAAGCTGTCGGTTTCTCGCATAAACTTTCCACATTATATTGCGTACAGAGTCGCCTGGAGCATAAGGTCGAATTTCCATTCGGTCACCTTCTGGGTCTCCGGAAGGGTTTGGAATGCCATCTTCAGCAGTTAAGGAGCGTAACAGGGGTAAAGATTTAACGGTATTCGTTCTAGGGAGAGCCATAGAGCAAACTTCTTGTTTTTGTAGCCAGGAGTAGCGACAAAACCCTAAGACATCTGACACAGTAAACTGACGAATGACATGGTCGGTATAAAAGCGCTTGTTGGGAATAATTTCTTCGAGTATCTGATTACCGGAATCTAAACGTGTTCTTGTTTTGATAAAGTCTGGGAAAATCACAGTCCAACTTAGTTTGACCAGTGGTAGTAGATTTAGAGCTGGTAATGTAAACCCAGTCTCGTTCGGATATCCAGCTTCTACTTTGATGGTTTCCGCAGGATTTTTTGATTTGCTAATTATTCGTTGAATTTTGCGTTGGACGAAAACACCACTGATTATGGAACAAAATAAACAAAAAACTAGAATTGTTAATGCACATATGGCTAATGAGAATACAACAAGGTCCATTGCCCCGTAGCCAAAAATGCTTAGACAGAATGCAGTGATCAGCAAGGTGATTAATCCTTGCAAAGTTAAAGGGAATAGACCAATTCCGACCGTCAATGCCTTTACAGCTATAGATCGCCTTATATTGAAAATATATTTATTGGTTGTATTCATGGTAAAGAAATCTGTAAAGATAATTTTTAGAGCTATTCGAAGTAATTATTATTTTATGCGGTAAAGATGGCCATAACACTAGTTAATTATAGTCATATAACTAGAGATGACACTTATGTAGCTAAAATAGAAAAATGCTTATTTGTTAGCTCTGTTGTCGATTAATTGATCGACAACTACTGGGTCAGCTAATGTAGTAATGTCACCTAGGTTTTCTAGTTCGTTGGCGGCAATCTTCCGCAGAATACGTCGCATAATTTTGCCGGAGCGGGTTTTTGGTAGGCCTGGCGCGAATTGAATAATTTCAGGTTTGGCAAACGCGCCAATTTCTTTGCTCACAAACTTTACTAATTCTATGTTTAATTCTTCAGTTGCTTCTATCCCGGTCATAAGCGTAACGTACGCATAAATCCCCTGACCTTTGATCTCATGGGGGTAACCAACCACTGCGGCTTCAGCAACCTTGCTGTGGAGAACCAAGGCGCTTTCAATTTCGGCAGTGCCCAAACGATGTCCCGAAACATTGATAACGTCATCGACCCGGCCCGTTACCCAGTAAAAACCGTCATCGTCGCGACGAGAGCTATCGCCAGTAAAATAGTATCCTGGATAAGTTGTAAAATAGGTGTCTATGCAGCGTTGGTGGTCGCCATAAACAGATCGAATCTGACTGGGCCAGCTTTGGGTGATGACTAAATTACCTGTCGCGGCTCCTTCAATTTCATTCCCGTCTGCGTCCATCAATGCTGGCTTGACGCCAAAAAAAGGTTTGGTGGCTGAGCCTGGTTTTAAGTCAGTAACACCAGGAATAGGTGTGATCATGATAGAGCCAGTCTCTGTTTGCCACCATGTATCTACTATAGGGGAGCGAGAATCACCTACAACATGGTAGTACCATTCCCAGGCTTCGGGGTTGATAGGTTCACCAACAGATCCCAATAACCTAAGCGAACTACGTGAAGTGCTTTTTACAGGATCGTCACCAGCTGACATTAGCGCACGAATGGCTGTAGGAGCCGTATAAAAAATATTCACCTGATGTTTGTCGATGACTTGCCAGAATCTAGAAGCATCTGGGTAGGTGGGTACGCCCTCAAACATAAGTGTTATGGCGCCATTGGTCAGCGGGCCGTAGACTATATATGAATGACCAGTCACCCATCCGACGTCAGCGGTACACCAATAAATATCACCTTCGTGATAATCGAACACATACTTGTGTGTAATGCTTGCACCAAGTAAATAACCAGCAGTGGTGTGCAGGACACCTTTGGGTTTACCTGTGGACCCAGAGGTATAGAGAATAAAGAGAGGATCTTCAGCGTCCATTAGTTCTGGTTCACATTCAGAACTAGCAGCCTCAGTGGCTTTGTAATAACAAACATCTCGAGTCTCATTCCAGCCAACGTCAGCTCTAGTTCTGCGGACAACGAATACGCTATGCACATTTGGACATTCCTCGAGTGCCGCATCTACATTAGCTTTTAGAGGTATTGTTCGGCCGCCTCTTACACCTTCATCTGCGGTGATGACAGTTTGGCAATCGGAATCTAGAATGCGGTCTTTTAATGATTCTGGTGAGAAGCCGCCGAAAACAACAGAATGTACCGCACCTATGCGAGTGCAAGCGAGCATGGCATAGGCGGCTTCTGGGATCATCGGCATGTAAATGCAAACTCTATCCCCTTTGCTGACTCCCCGTGCTTTTAATGCATTTGATAATCTGCAAACGTGATTATGTAGTTGCCGATAAGTTATTTTTTTGTCATCGGAGGGCTCATCTCCTTCCCATATAATGGCCGTTTGTTCTGCGCGTTTTTCCAAATGTCTATCGATACAGTTATAAGCAACATTCAGTTTGCCACCAGTGAACCAACTGGTTTCAGCTTTTTCAAACTCGCTGTGCATGACAGTTTTCCAGGGCTCATGCCAGTGTAGTAATTCACCAGCTTGCTCGGCCCAAAACTCTTCGGGAGTATTAATAGATTGCTGGTATAACTCTTCGTAACGCTCTGGATTAAGGTGGCTACGATTCTTGGCGTCAGTGCTAACTGGGTAGATTTTGGTTTCTGGCATTGGGTGTTCCTATTAGTCTTTTTGACGGGAATCGTATTACCGCAAGAATTCATTGGCGCAATTCTTTCGTTAATAACGTGCAGCGGCGCAGAACGACCCAGAAGTATGCCTTAAAGACAGAGGCTACTCAATTACCAGGAATCTGCAGATTTATTGATCTGTGCTCAAGCGAATATTATCGATTAGTCGTCTAGAACCGACATATGCAGCGGCAAGCACTACTAATTGAGTGTCATCTTCTTTGGCAGGCAAGAGGGAATGTGACTCACAGATTGCAAAGTAGTCAGGTCTCAAGCCAGCGTTGCTTAGCTGTTCTTTAGCCCAAATCTCGATCTTTCTGAAATCTCGATTTTTGTCCCTTATTTTCTCGGCAGTCTCCTGCAAGCAACGATAGATATTTGAAGCCTTTACTATATCGTCATTTGATAGATAATTATTCCGAGAGCTTAAAGCAAGTCCATTACCATCTCTTACGATCTCCACTCCTTTAATAGCAACATTAAGAGCGAGATCGCTTGCCAGTTTCTTAATAATGAGGAATTGTTGGTAATCTTTCAGGCCAAAGAATGCCGTATCTGGTTTAACAATATTAAGAAGCTTGCATACTACGGTTGCAACACCATCAAAATGGCCAGGTCGACTCCGCCCACAGTAATTATCTGACAAGCCAGGGACATGAATTACAGTTTGATAATTTATGTCGTTGCCGTAAATTTCTATTATGCTCGGCGCAAACAAGTATTCACACTTCGCCTTTTTTAGCTTGAACTTATCTTCTTCAATTGTTCTGGGATAGTTTTGTAAATCTTCGTCGGGCCCAAATTGGAGAGGGTTGACAAAGATAGTACTGATTACGCAATCATTTTCAAATAAAGCTTCTTTGAGTAGTGCTAGATGGCCTGCATGAAGATTGCCCATTGTTGGGACGAGACCAATAGATTTTTTGGCAAGCCGGAGACTTTCTAATTCCAAGTGCAGTTCAGCAATAGAGTTGAAAACTTTCACAGGATAGGGCTCAACGATTATTTAGTTGAAGCTATGCTCATGGGCTGGAAATACTTTAGTTTTTACTGCCTTGACGTATGCCTCAATAGCGCCAGGTATGCCATTACTTGATTCGATCAAAAAATTTTTTACAAATTTTGGGGTGATAGGTGATACACCAAGCACATCGTGAAGAACCATAATCTGGCCTGTAGTTTCTGGCCCAGCACCGATTCCGATTACCGGAATTTCCAGAATATCCGTTATAGTTTTAGCTAACGATTTCGGAACACATTCCAGTAGTAATATATTTGCGCCTGCGTCCTGCAATAAATGAGCTTCCTCGATAATTAATTGTGCCTGATCAGTATCACGTCCTTGAACGTGAAACCCTCCTATTCGATTAACGCTCTGAGGTGTAAGACCCATATGTGCGCATACAGGGATTCCTCGCTCAGCAAGTAATTTGGTCGTATTGGCTATCCACGCGCCACCTTCGAGTTTTACCATATGAGCACCCGCACGCATCAGGGCAGCTGCGTTTTCCAAGGTTTGAGTTTCAGACGAATAGCTCATGAAAGGTAGGTCTGACATCACTAGTGCGCCCTTGTTTCCCCGTTTGACACATTGTGTGTGATAAATCATATCTTCCATTGTTACGGGCAAAGTACTGTCGTGACCTTGGAGAACCATGCCAAGGGAGTCTCCAACTAAAAGTACTTCTACGCCGGCTTCACTCAAAATGGATGCGAAACAGGCATCGTAGGCTGTTAAGCAGGCAAATTTTTCTCCCTGCTGCTTTATTTGTTGCAGAGTAGTTAAGGAAACATTTGTCGATTTCTTGCGTGAACTCATGGGGTGCGAAGTCTAATAGAAATTTTTATGGAAAGATATGTGGCTAAAAGCGAATGTATGGCGCTCAAGATTATGGGATCTATAGCAATGAAGGCCCAGGATTAAAATAATTAGTTCCTGTAGGGTGAGATAGGATGTAGTCCACTAATTGCTGATAATCGCCATCATTGCTCACTAAATCGATCTCCGCGCTATTTACAATCAATAACGGAGATTTGTGGTAGTAGTGGAAAAATTCAGTATAAGCAAGGTTTAAGTTCTCCAAATACCCTAGCTCTATGAATTGTTCAGCTTTTACTCCCCGTTTTTGAATTCGGTCTAGCAATATGTTGGTAGGTGCTTGTAAATAGATGACTAAGTCCGGTGTCGGTGCTTCAATGATAAGATGTTTGTAAACCTTTAAATACAATTCATACTCATCTGCATCTAAATTTTGTAGCGCGAATAAGTGATCTTTATCGATCAAGAAGTCAGCAACTCTAACTGGTTTAAATAAATCTTCTTGGCGAAGCTCCTGAATTTGCTGGGCCCGTTGAAATAGGAAAAACAATTGCGTTGATAATGCATGTTGACGAGAATTTTCGTAAAACCGATCGAGAAAAGGATTCTCCTCACTTTTTTCTAAAAGTAACTCGTAATTAAAAGATTCGGCTAATCGTTTTGTAAGGCTAGTTTTTCCAACGCCTATTGGTCCTTCGATCGCAATATAGCGAGGAATATTGCCCGACAGGTCGGATTTTTGTGTCACTCGGAATCACCTGTTCGTTTACGTTTGCTGCGTCGACGGCGCAGATTTTTTACTCTTGGTACCGCCCCGCTCAATTCTGTTTTTTCCTTCTGATCACCGGTTTGAAAATCTGTCCACCATTGCCCCAGGCCGTCAAGTTCTTCTCCAGCTTGCTCCCTAAGTAATAAAAAATCATAGGCTGCTCGAAAGCGGGGGTGCTTGAATGTACTCTCAATGCTACGCTTATTCCGGCGTTGTAGGCGGCCTTGAAGATCCCATATTTCGCGACATGCGACAGTAAATCGTTTTGGAATAGCAGTATAGTCGAGTTGCTCCATTAGGGTAGATTGTGCAGCCTGTTCGAATGCCTGCTGGGGTGCTAGGTCAAGATTCTTAGATTGGGCTAGCTTGAGCTTCAAAACCGGCCATAGAAGGGCGGAAAAGAGGAATGCTGGAGTCACAGATTTCTCCGCGGCTATCCGCGAATCAGTATTGCTCAAGGCCAAGTCCACAAGTTTCGCAGACACGCTATCACCCTGTTCTATTGCATCGATAGTGGGTGCAAACAAATAGCTGCCTAATTGATACTGACTTAGTAACTCAAAAGTTCGTTGAGCAAATCCGCCAGTCATGAGTTTTAGGGTTTCATCGAATAAGCGAGCGGAAGAAATAGAGTCGAGCAAATAGGAAAGTTCGTCGATAGGCTTCTTGGTGTTCTCCTCAATCTCAAAACCCAATTTTGCAGAAAAGCGAATCGCTCTTAACATGCGCACTGGGTCTTCTTTATAACGCGCGGTAGGATCGCCGATCATTCGGATCTCTTTGTTTTGCAAGTCATCAAGACCACCACAAAAATCCAATAAGAGGAAATTTCGGGTTGTGTAGTAAAGCGCATTCACCGTGAAGTCGCGCCTAAAAGCGTCTTCATCAATGTTTCCATAGACATTATCTCTAAGAATCATCCCCGCTTTTGAATGAGCTGAATCCAAGCCTTTAATTTGACGCCTAGATATATGATCAGCTATTTGATTTTTGGGGTCGTGATTGGCTCTAAAGGTAGTAACTTCAATTATTTCGCGCCCAAATCTAATATGAACTATTTTAAAACGGCGACCTATTATTCGCGCATTCTTAAATAATTTCCGTAGTTCTTCCGGGGAAGCGTCAGTCGCAACGTCAAAATCTTTGGGTTTTGTGCCCAACAAGAGGTCTCTGACGCCACCCCCAACAATATAAGCATGAAAACCAGCACTAGATAATCGATACAGTACTTTCAATGCATTAGGAGAAATTTGTTTACGGGAAATTGAATGATTATCACGTTCAATAACCGTAGCTTTTTCTAATCCAGCTAATTCGATTTCAGAATTCATTAATACAACGAGAATATGGTATCTGGATTCATAGGTACTTTAATGATCGGCCAGGAGATAAACAAAAGATGAGCTATGATGATACAACGGTAGCTGGAAAATGGAACGCTCTCTCAAAGGAGAATCTTGGTCTGTACAGAGATAATCAGGCGAATAAGTCTGAAGTAAACAAAAATGGGGATGAAATCATCCCCATTTTGAAGTAATAGTTATTATTATTATTGCTATTGATTTACTAATTATTATTTTTAATTGGGAGCCAAGCATGGCGCCACATAAGCAAGAGGCGGTAATTTTGTGGCGAGATAACAATTCGTTACTCATAGACCACAAACCCAGCCTTTTTATTATTTAGTGCACTAACCTTAGTTACTTAACTCAGTAATGCTATTTTTGTTTTTATTGAGGCTTATTATTATTATTTATTGTTATTATCGTTGTTAACTAACGCATTTACTGTGCCAGGTTATTAATATCTTTAAATAACAACAGGTTAATGTTTTAAAAATTAGTATTTGATTCTTGTTTTCGGAATAATGTTACCAATCGCCACTGAAAATTGAGTAAAAGGGTAGCGGTAACAAAAATTCTATTTGGCTAGCCCTATACGAGAACCTGAGGTTTTTGCCAATCCAATGACTATAAGGAATTTGCTTTAGACGTACATTAGAGGAATAAAAGCTGCTTTAAACGGCCAGCTTCTTCTTTCTGGGAATTCCAAATCGCTGCCTGCGCTCCCAAAGGCATTTGCGAGAGATGCCAAGCTTTTTGGCTAATTGGGTTTCGTTCATTGAGTCCTGATGTTCGAGCACAAATCGCTGAAAATAGTCCTCCAAAGACAGTTCTTCTATGGGCTCGGAGAGAATGGGCATAGCCTGCCGTTTTAACGCTAGCTCTGCTTCAGCGATCTCATTTTCAATAGCAAGTAATTCTTCTCCAATTTTATCTCCTTCGGCCAAGACAACCGCTCGCTCAATCGCATTTTCCAATTCTCGTACATTACCTGGCCAAGTGTACTTAGCAATAGCTCGACTTGCTCCATCTGAAAAACTTCGCATTGCTGTTTTCAGCCTAGTACAGGTTCGTTGCAGAATGGTGTCAGCTAGTTCTAATATATCATTTCCTCTGTCTCGTAGTGGAGGAATTATAAGCGTCATGACATTGATACGGTAATACAAATCTTCTCGAAAATTACCATCAATCACGAGTTGCTTTAAATCGCGATGTGTCGCGGCGACTAATCGTACGTCTACTTTTTTTGACTGCACAGAGCCAACCTTTCTTATTTCGTTTTCTTGCAGTACTCGAAGCAGTCTTGCCTGAGCTTCAAGAGGGAGCTCTCCAATTTCATCCAAAAACAAAGTGCTGCTATGTGCGGCTTCAACCAATCCTGTTCTTGTAGCGGTCGCTCCAGTAAAAGCTCCTTTCTCATGACCGAATAGCTCTGATTCGATTAGATTTTCAGGAATAGCTGCACAATTCACAGATATCATTTCTTGGCTTTCTCTAGAACTCAGGTTATGAATGGCTCGAGCAACCAATTCTTTGCCAGTGCCAGATTCACCGCTTATTAAAACCGTTGAATTAGTTTGCGCCACTTTTCTTATTCTGCGGAATAACTCCATCATTTGTGGACAACTGCCAATCATTCCATGGACTGGAGGTTCGTGTTCATTATTATTTGATGCAGGCTTGTTATCGCTGCCGCGCTCACGAATAATTTTTGCAACAGTTTCTATTATTTCATTGTGCTCAAAAGGTTTGGCAATATAATCCACCGCTCCCATTTTCATCGAGTCGATGGCTGACCGGATGCTGGAATAGCTTGTCATAATAAGGACTGGGGTTTTGGTTGCTTTTATAAGGTCAGTGCCTGGTGCGCCCGGAAGCCTTAGGTCACTTATAATGACATCGAAATTATCAATGTCATATTTTTCCATTGATTCCCTGACAGTACCTGCTTCAGAAACTACATAGTCATGTCGCTCTAGAAGACGTCTTAATGAAGTGCGAATTACTTCTTCGTCTTCCACTACTAAAACTTGGTTTGTTGATATCATAAATCTTATCAAACAGATTGCTGTAATTTGTCATCCAGTGCTAGCTGATCGCTATTCACCGCATTGTCTTCCTCGAGCCGAGGAAAACGAATTACAACTTGTGTTCCTGTACCTTTGTTCGTGTCGATGGGACTGATTATATCAATATCCCCGTTTAAATCCTCTACAATACTAAAAACTAGCGATAAGCCAAGCCCGGTGCCCTCTCCAGCCTCCTTAGTAGTAAAAAATGGGTCGAAAATTCGATCTCGTATCGAGGGTTGTATGCCCGCTCCTTGGTCAGTTACCTTAATTTTCACATAGTCCCCTTCAATGCTGCCGACCAAAGATATCGTATTTTTTTGTTGGCTTGCATCTCTTGCGTTATTAATTAAATTTACTAATACCTGCAGTAGTCGTTGAGAATCTCCCAGGATTGCTGCTTTAGGATCACAATCAATCTCATATTTTAAATTCTTATTTTTTTTGTCCAATGAAATAAGAATATTGGCTTCCTGCATGCATTTCTCTATTAGAACGACTTCATTTTTAGAGTGTATTTTGTTGGTTCCTGCGTGAGCAAAATTAACGAGTGAATATACAATTTTTGAAGTTCGATTAGTCTGTTCAATTATCTGCTCTGCCAAATTATTTAATTCATCGCCGTCATACTCGTCTCGAATAGTTTGGGCCAGGCAGGCAATTCCCGTGATTGGGTTGCCAATCTCATGAGCGACGCCTGCTGCTAAGCGGCCGATGGAGGCGAGGCGTTCGCTGTGGGATAGGCTTGCTTCTAGTAACTCTGTTTCAGTAATGTCTTCAATTAGAATGATCACGCCTTCAAGGCTCGTGCTATCCTTGCTTGATTCTTCGATAAGCGCTTTGTGTAAATTAACCGATTTCTTTTGTCCTTTTAGCTGGAAATTATACTTGAACGAATGATCAGCATCTTCCTTCATAAAATTTTCCAGCAAAGAGAGCCACGGCTCTGCAATATCATTAAGCTGTGATCCAATAACGTCAGCTGAGTTGATCTCAGTGAATTCTTCTAAGGTGTGATTCCACATTACAATTTCGTTCTCATAAGAAAGTGAGCAAACACCAAGGGGCAGGTCTAATAGTATTTGTCGATGGTAGCGGCGCAAACTATCAAGGTCAGCGGCCATACCTGACAAATTTGATCGATAGGACTCAATTCGATTTTCTATGACATTTAAGTCAGAACTACCATGTTCAGAAATAATACTAAAGGGAAGATAGTTGTCGATTAACTCTCTCGCGATCGAAGGTCCTAGCAGTCCCGAAAGATTAGCTTCCATTCTTCCTCTCAACAAACGCATTGAATATGGGCGTTTATCTTCG
>TARA_B110000438_G_scaffold157120_1_pt1 | contig 17366 bp, 16 predicted proteins | sample TARA_B110000438 | Tara Oceans TARA_B110000438 (sample SAMEA4398413) | marine metagenome | biome: Polar Biome; feature: [MES] marine water layer (ENVO:01000295) within the mesopelagic zone...; material: water (ENVO:00002006), including particulate matter (ENVO:01000060) such... | reverse complement strand
AATTTTCTGAAAAATTTCCATCAAGAATATCTAAAACATTAACATCAGGCAATCGTTCTAAAACACCCGCTAGATATGCGAGTCCTAATGGAGGTTGAGGGTGAGGATCAGCATCAGAACCACCCTGCAAAGCATTTGAGCCTGTAGGAGGTCGTGTAAGAAGAATCTGCTTATACTTCATTAGTAACGTATTTTTTTGATCCTAATTATTATTTAAACCTCAGTGATGATAAATTGGTAAATATGCAAAAAAAAGAGCCTAGTTTAAATGAAAATCCAAAAAATAAAATATTTTCGCAGTATTCTCTAATTCTTGGAATAATAATTGGAATTTCATGCTTGATTAGATTCTATTACTTTCCAACTGAAATTCCATTAACGGCTGATAGTTTGTATTATTTTTGGTATAGTTCAGATATTTATCAAATTGGCCAATTACCAAATAACTGGACACCAGGTAATAATTTTTGGCCAATTATAGTTAGTAGTTTTTTTAGTATTTCAAATTCAGAAAATGCTTTAGTATTAATGGAAATTCAAAAAATAATTTCAGTTGGAATTTCAATTTTAATTATAATACCAACATATTTTTTATGTAAAAAATTTGTTTCAGAAAAATTTGCAATAATAGGAGCAACAATTATAGCTTTTGAACCAAGATTAATGATAAATTCATTTTTAGGGATAACAGATCCATTATATTTATTATTCATTACACTTGGCATTACATTATTTTTATTTTCTAATAAAAAAATAATATATTTATCATTTATACCAATTTCATTAGCGGCAATAACAAGAGGAGAAGGAATATTTTTTCTAATAATTTTATTTATATTATTTTTTATTAGATATAAAAAAGAAAAATATAAAATAATTTCTAGTTATATAATTATATTAATAATTATTTCATTAATAATTATACCAATTACAATGTATAGAATTGATATTAATGATAATGATCCAATTTTTGTAAGAACTTTAGGTAATGCAGATGAAGCATTATTAAAAATATCAGGTCATGAACTTACTGAACTAGATAAGAGAAATGATTGGTTAGCAGGTAGTGAGAATCAAAGAATTTTTGAAGGTCTAAAAACTTTAATTCAATATTTAATTTGGATAAGTATACCAAATTTTATCATATTCCTACCTTTAGGAATATATTTAATTTTTCGTAATAGAGATTTTAAAAAAATTACAATAATTTTAACTGCATTTACAATGATAATTCCAGCATTTTACGCATATACATTCCCTGGAAATCCTGCATTAGATACTAGATATCTATATACATTATTTCCAATGTTTGCTGTTCTAACTGTTTTATCAATAGAAAAAATTACTGGTAAATTGAAAAAACAAAATATGATAGTAATTATTATAATTGTTACAATAATTGTTACATCAGTAATATTTTATGATTTCAAAAAAATCGATTATGATCATGAAAAAGAATCTTTTGAAATTATGAAAGAAGTATCGTTAAAAGTTAAAGGTGTGAATAATCTTTCTACAGAATCTAGGTACCTTAGTACAATTCAAACTATAAATCAATGGCCAACTCCATATTCTGAAATTATTGACATACAAATTATATCATATGAAAATGAGAATAGTTTAGAAAATTTTATCTTAAAATCTAAGGATAAAGGTCTAACACACATTATAATAGATGATAATCAACAACGACCAGATTTCTTAAAAGAAGTATTTTTTGAAGAAAGGAAATACAAATATCTGGAAAAAATTTATGATTCAAAAAATGAAGGATTTAGTTATCAACTGAAAGTATTTGAAATTAACTATGAATTACTAAATTTGTTAAAGGATAATACAGGTACATAGTAAATTAAACAGGAGAATTTTAAAATGAGTAATATAAAGAAAAAAATTTTTGAACTATCAACAATTGGTGTTACAGATGGAGCAGGTGCAGCCATAGCTGCAGTATTTTGGTTTTATATTGCATCACAACTTGGTCCAGAAAATTATGGTGAATTAACATATCTCATTTCCATAGCAGCACTAGTTTCAGGTATTGCATTATTTGGATCACATCATACAATTTTAGTTTTAACTGGTAAAAAAGTGGACATTCATGCAACACTTTACATCATAACAATGTTGGCCAACGTAGTTGGATCAATTATTATTTTTATCCTATTTTTTAATTTGGGTATTAGTTTACTAATTATTGGTTATTCATTATTTGCACTAGTCACTGCGGATCTTTTAGGAAGAAAATTGTATAAATCTTATTCAAAATATATTCTTACTCAAAAAATATTACTTCTTGTATTTGGAATTAGTTTTTATTATTTAATTGGAGAAAGTGGAATAATAATTGGAATTGCTTTAGCTCATGTACATTTAATTTTACGTATTATAAAATCAATTAAAAATTCTAAAATAAATTTTAAAATAATTAAAGAAAAAAAAGAATTTATTTTTAATAATTGGGCAATTGGTATTACTGGACTTGTATATGGTTCTGTTGATAAATTAATTATTGGTTCATTTATTGGATTTGGACTTTTAGGTAATTATTCTCTAGGTTTGCAATTTTATTCAATACTAAATCTACTTCCATCTATGACTGTAAAATATTTTATTGGTCAAGATATTTCAAAAATTCCAAATAAAAAATTAAAAAAAATCGTAGTATTGATAGCAATTGGAGTTGCTATTTTAGGCTCAACAGTTGGACCAACAGTAATATCATATGTATTCCCAAAATTTATAGAATCTGAAAATATTATACGTATAATTAGTTGGACACTTGTTCCAGCAACAATTCAAGCAGTATATCATTATCCTAAATTATGGACAGCAGAAAAAAATAATATTATTTTAATTGCATCAATAATTAATGCAGTTACACAAATAATTGGAATTATAATATTAGGTACGCTTTATTCTGGAATTGGTGTTGCTTTCTCAATGGTATTAAGTAGTGTATTTGGTCTTATTTTCACATTTACAATGATTAAATTCTTTCTAAAATTAAATTAAATAAAGAAAAATTATTTTTTATTCATTCTATATTTAATTAATTCATTTATTGTATCTTCAGGTTTTTCTAATGAATCAATTTCAAAATAATTTTTAATTTTAGAAATATCCAAATGTATTTTATTTTTATCATCAGGATCACCAGTTTCAGGAATAGATTTATCAATTATTGACACCTCTGGATTAATTTTTCCATCACTAAGAGTTTGAACTGATTTTTGTACAGTATAAGCTAAGTCTAGAATTGAAATTGGATCAGGATATGCTAGATTCATTACGTGATCAATACTATTAGTAGATTGAGGACTTTTTGAAACAATGTAAGAGATAAATTTTTCCATTGTTTTACAAACATCATTAACTGAAACATAAAACATGGGTCTATTCATACTATGTTTGAATGGTGTAATTGGTTCTCCGGATAGAGCTTTTTTAATAAAAATATTAGCAGCAGTTCCTTTAGGCATGTTTTCACCTAATGCAGTACCAATTTTTATTGCTCCAAATGTTTTCCCATTCTCTTTTTCATCAAAATATCTAACAATGCATTCTTGAATAGTTTTTGATAATGCATAAAGTTTAGATCTATCTTCCACATTATCAGGATGATATCCAATATCTTCTTTGAGAATACCTTTGAGTTTTCGTTCACCATATGTGTGCCAAGAACTAATTAAAATTAATCCTAAAATTTTAGGTGTTGAAGAAACAATATCACATAAATTTTGAGTTCCCAATACATTAACATCATAACCTAATTTTTTCTCTTCAGTGATATTAGGAATTTGAATGATAGCTGTGTGAATTATTACTTTAGGACTTCCAATTTCTTTTTTTAAAAATTCATTATTTGTAATATCTACGATTTTATGAGGAATTCCATAATCTTTCAATGATTCTGGTTGTGGTATAACGTCAATAGTAGTAACTTTTAATTTTTCTGAAAAAAATTTTGCAAGTGTAGAGCCAATAAATCCACATCCAACAATTACAATATCATACAATTTACAACAAAACCTTGACAGTCATTTAAAAATCTTTGATAAAATGATGCTAATTCAACTATGAAAACGTTGGAATTGATCAATTAACTCTAAAAAGAATTTAATTGTTGATTTCTTTTGAAGATATATTTATTGTAAAAATTTTGTTTGGTATCTGGGAAGGAACTTCAGTCCCAATTAATTTTTTATTTATATAAATTGCACACATGGTGTTTGAAACATGATATAAATTTGATAATTTTTCTTTTGGACATCCATCAAGAATACCTGCAAAAACTCTCCAAAGAATTGTATTTCCTGTAAGATTAGAATAATCATGCCAAACAATAATTGAATCATCATCTTTTAAAATTTCAAATACATTTTCAGTATCTTTTTTTACTTCATTGTACTGATTACCGCCATTAACATAAATAAGATCAAATTTGCCAATAGAAGAAAAATCAAATGTTTGTGAATTCTGCATTATATGTTTTACATTTGGCAGATTTTTTGAAAACATTCTTTGAACTGCAATTCCTTCTTTTGTTGCTCCTTGTTGTTGCAATTCTTTATCTGACATACTAATTGAAATACATTCTTTAGCAATTGATGATATGTTTACGAGACTTTCACCAATCCATGTTCCAATTTCTAAATATCTACATTCTTTAAATTTTCTTGCTAGTCCTTTAAGTAATGAATAATCAGAAATCTGTGAACCATGAGATAGTGATGTGTAATGGGTAATAGTTTCATTAAACTCAGGTAAAATATCAAGAAAATCAATTGTAGGTAAACCATTTTTTAATCCATATTTTTTTATAACATAATTCTTATTTGGATTATCTTGTTCATACACATACCCTAAAACCCCAGGGTTTTTTATTATAATCTTAATTATTTGAAGAAATTTTTTTAATGATGACATATATTCAGATTAATAATTATCTTACCTATTTATTATTAAAGACTAACTGATTAAGATATTTTTAATTATATAATTAATGAAATTGTGTTAAAGGCTTCACAATAAGGAGATTCTATTTTTATTCCCATAGTTTTAGATTGTGCCAAAATATTTTCAGATTGAAAATAATTTTTATTTTTATATGTCTTGTAATGTTTTAATGATTTAATTTTATGAAGAATTTCTTGTTTTGAGAGTTTAACAAAAAATGAGGGTTTTGAATACACAGTACTTCTTTCAATATTAAATTCAATTAGAGAAGTATCTCTAAAGGTTCGTTGACATTCCATGTTAGATACTTGATGATCTTGATGAAGATCAGATGAATTAACAAAAACGCATGTTGGTTTTACTTTTTGTTTTATTTTAAAAAGAAAATCACAAATTTCTTGTCTAGAATATGAAAATTCACGAGTTGTAAAATTACCCAATAAAATATGATTTTTTTGTATTCCCAAAAATTGTAAACTCTGATAATGTTCAGAAATAAGATTAGGATTTTTAGAATTTTGTTGATTTTTAGAAAGTGTTAAAGTAAAAATTTTTGATTTTGGACTTATTCGTGATATTAATCCTGCACAACCTAATTCAACATCATCTGGATGACATCCTATGAAAAGTACAGAACCATTACCTAAAATATTAAACAAATCTTTCAATAAAATTTTAAATGTTCAATTGTTTATTAAAGTTACAACAAATAGTAACTATGATATAACATATTTTTAAAAAATTAAATATGAAAATTGCACTAATTTCTATATTTTTAGATGATGGTTATGAACATATTTTAGATGATAAATTTATGGAGGATGTTGTTTGTCAAGAAGATCATTATTATCATAGAATTGCACATTTATTGAAAATGGGAAATCATGAACCAATAGTTTTCTATATTTCAGTTGAAAAAGAATTAAAAAAATTTACACACAAATACGGTCATACAGTAATACGCGTTCCAGCAAAAAAAATTCCATTTTTACATGAACCAATAGTATATTCACCAGAATTAATAAAACAAGTAGAAAATAATTTTGATATTTCTTTACTTTTTAGCTATTATGTAATGTATAAAGTTCCAGATATGTTTGATTACATAATTAGAAAATTAAAAGGAAAAATGCCAATCATGACAAGATGGTCAGGTGGACAACATAAATGGTTATTTCCCATTAGAAAAAAAATTAAAAAATCTGCTCTTCAAAATTGTGATAAAATTATTTGTTCTGGAAAAGAAGAAATCGAAGTTCTTAAAAATGTCTTCAAAATTCCCGATTCAAAAATAGAATTTATGATAAATCCACATAATTTAGAATTGTTTAAAATTAGAGATAGAATTGAGGCGTGTAAAAAACTTGAGATTTCTTCAGCAAAGAAATATTTTCTTTATGTAGGCAGACTAGTAAAAAATAAGGGAATAGAAGAATTGTTAGAAACATTCAATGAAATAAAGTCGGAATATTCAGACATGAATCTTATTTTTATTGGTGATGGACTATTAAAAAAAGAAATGTTAGAGTTTATTGAAAAAAATAATCTAAATGACAGAGTTGAACTTAAAGGGAAACTTCCACATGAGATTATTTGTTATTATTATAATGCATGTTCAATTTTATTCCATATAGGGACTTCAGGTGGTTTACCAAATGCTGTTGTGGAAGGAATTGCTTCAGGAATTCCAGTAATTGCTACTGAGAATGGTGCAAATAAAGAATATGTAAATCAAGATTATAAAACAGGAATAATAATTGAACCAGGGAATAAAATCGAGTTAAAAAAAGCAATTAAGGAAATAATTGAAATGCCAGAAAATTTTTCTAGGGAAGTCCCAGAAATAATTAAAGAGTTTTCATTTGAAGGGTACGGGGAAAAATTAGAAATTTTGTTTAAAAAAAGTTTAGAAAAAAGAAATAGTTATTGATTAATCAAAAATATTATAAATTTCAATTTAACTCAAAAGATTCAATATCATTAACCGTGAAAGTATCTTTTAGATTTGAATTATCTTTTCTAGATTTAGATGTAATAAATAGACATTCCGAATTAGAAATACCAAGTATTTCACGATAAGAATATGTCGGGAAAAAAATTAAATCCTTTTCTTTAAGTTCAAATTCTTCAATTTTTGAATTTTTTTCAAGCAAATTTTTTGTCTTAACTTTAATTTGTCCTTTTAAAACAAAAAGCCATTGTTTTTCTTCTTTGTGAAAATGTTTACCTCTAACAGAATCTTTGTTAATAGTAAAAATTGTTATATGTCTAATACTTGGATCAGATAATATATCATAAATTTCTCCTCTATCATCGATAAAAGCAGGTTTAATTTTATCAATTTCCATTAGAATTTTGTCTCCACATTACATCAATTCTTTTTTTTGTAAGATATTCATTTCACTTGGATATAGTGGAGCATCCCAAGGGAAAACTTTTCCATCTAAAAACATCTTCCATCTTTTAAAATCTTCATTTACCATTAATTTTATTAGATCATGAAATTTAGTTTTAGGCTCCCAACCTAATTCATTTTTAGCTTTTGAATTATCTCCTCTAAGAAGATTTATGTCAAGAGGTCTGAAAAATTTTTTATCAATTTTTACATATTTTTCCCAATCTAAGTCTAATTCCTCAAAGGCTGTTTTCACCATTTCTTTTACAGAATATGTTTCATTTGTACTAATGATGTATGTTTTAGGTTTATCTTGTTGCATCATTAAATAAATTGCTTCCATGTATTCTGGTGCATACCCCCAATCTCTTTTAGACTCTATATTTCCTACTGAAATATCTTTTTTCAAACCCAATTTAATTTGGGCAACAGCATTGGTAATTTTTCTTGTAACAAATTCAATTCCTCTAATAGGTGATTCATGATTAAATAAAATACCTGAAACTGCAAACATGTCATATGATTCGTGGTAAATTTTAGTCATCCAATGTGCATAAAGTTTTGCTGCTCCATATGGACTTGCAGGGGAAAAAGGAGTTTCTTCATTTTGAATAGTGGTATTTGAATTTCCATACATTTCACTACTTGAAGCCTGATAAAATTTTACATTTGGATTTAATGCCTTAATGGCTTCTACAAAACGTGTAACAGCAGTACCGGTTATTTGTGAATTACCAACAGGTTGTTCAAATGCTGTACTAACAAAACTCATTGCAGCCATATTATAAATTTCATCGGGATCAGAAATTTTTATAGCGTTAATTAATGAACCCATATCCAGAAGATCTGCAGGAATTAGATTAATTTTAGAATAAACATCTACATGTTGTAGTCTCCAAAAATTTGGTGTCGATGCTCTTCTAAATGTCCCAAAAACTTTGTATCCTTTACTTAGTAGTAACTTTGCTAAATAAGCCCCATCTTGACCAGTCACACCTGAGATTAGAGCTCTTTTGGATTTCACACTATATCTTAATTTATGTATAATAAAAATTCGTTTATCCTTTTCTACGTATAAAAAAACAGATTATTTGGATAATTCCTCATAGAGTTTTAATAATTTTTTTGTTTCTACATCAACATCATATTTTTTCGAAATCTCTGACCGAAGTTTTTTTCCTATTGTAGTTCTTGCTTTTTCATCTTGAAGATATTGTAGTTTTTCAAGATAATCATTTTTTGATTTTGCCTCAAGAAAAAGATTTTTCGGATGTCCTAATGCTCCAGTTTCTGATGTTAAAACTGCCATTTGACATGCTCCAGCTTCTAACATTTTTGTTTTACCTGCCAATAAACGAGAATGATCAGGATAAGGAGAAAGTAGAACACTATTTCCAGATAAAACTTCAAGATAATTTTCTACTCTTCCTAAGAATTTTACATTCGAAAATGATAAAGATTCTTTGAAATCAATAGAAGCATCTCCAATAAATTCAAAATTTATTTTCGGTGAATTTTTAACACAAAAATGTAGTAACTCAAGTGCTTCATAATTTTGGGTTCCAGGTAAAAAAGGACCAACTACTGCAACTTTCATTTCATTACATCTAGTTGTAGGGTAATCATCTATGTTTACAGCGTTTTTAACAATAGTTGAACTCTGAAAGTGTTTTACTCTATCATAAACTTCATCACTTACACATACAAGATGTGCAGCATTTTTCCAAATCTTATGTTCGAGTTTTTTGATATAATGAGATTTTGTTCTAAATCCCCATCTTTTCCATAATGGTAATGATTTATTGAAAAATTTGTACCACATTGCTTCATATCCAATTCCATGAATATCAGAAATGTAAGTATTTTTTTCAAAATAACGCCCTGTATGTTGTTGAGCATGAATTAAACAATTTGTGGGTTTTTCGGAATTTTGATCAAAATTATCACTTATAGAAATATTTGTAAATCCATGCTTCCGTAAAGCATCAACTTCCCATTTGACTCTTATTGCTGAACCACTTGGTTCATCCATTGAATATTCAGTAGTCATTACAACATTAGTATTCAATGCATATCAATTCAAAATTATAGATATGTAAATCTATTGAATATTTTTTTAGTTTTTCATAAATACTTCATCAATGTAAATTTCAAAATAAAATAATTCTATATAATTCTCATTAAAAGATTTTTAATTAGTATACATCATTTAACATTTTTTGTATTTCTAATTTACTGATTGGTTTTAATTTTTCAAAATAATTTTTAATATTTTTTGGTTTTTTAGCATTCTTATATTTTTTAGAAGATACAGAATCAAACATTGATGGCATTATGAAGAAATCTTTAGTTTCTAAAACATTTTCTAATTCAAAATCAGTTAAAAGATATTCAGTAATTTTTTCACCTGGACGAATACCAATTATTTTTGTTTTAATAGTATTAGAATTTAAATTATATTTTGGAGCAATAATTTTTTTCATTACATCAAATAAATCATTTAATGATATTAATGGCATTTTTAGTACAAACGTTTCACCACCTTTTGCATATTCAGTTGCCTTTAAAATTAAATCAACAGATTGTTTTTTTGTCATGAAAAATCGTTTCATATTTTTATCAGTTAAAGTAATTGGTCCTCCATTTTTTATTTGATTTTCAATTCTAGGGACAATGGAACCTCGTGTTTGTAAAACATTCCCAAATCTTACAGATGAAAAAATTGTTTTAGATTTATTGTGAAAAGATTCAGCAGAAATTAATTTTTCTGAAAGCAATTTTGTGGCACCTAAAACACCTATGGGATTCACGGCTTTATCAGTACTAATATTGATCACTTTAGAAACAGATTCTCGTATTGCAGATTTACAAACATTATACGTACCAATTGTATTCACAGTTACTGCTTCAAATGGATTTAATTCACATCGATCCACATGTTTCAATGCAGATGTATGAAAAATAATATCAATATCTTTTACAATGGAATTTACTGTTTCAGAATTTCGAATATCTCCTATGACATATTCAATATTTTTTCCAGAAAACTCTAATTCTGTTTCATAAAGCGCATTTTCATCGTTACTAAATATTCTAACTAAAGATGCTCCTTCACTTAGGGATTTCTTAACAAGTTCTTTTCCAATTGAGCCTGATCCACCAGTTACAAGGATTTTTTTACCTTTTAGAAGTGACGACATGTTATATCAAATTCATGTTCCAATAAATCATTTCCTATACTAAATTTTATTTTCATATAATTCAAAAACTTTAGATTAAATTCAAGTTATACATTCACAAAATAGATGAAAAATTCAATTCTGATTACAGGTGCAACAGGCTTTATTGGAAAGCATTTGATTAAAAAAATTCCTAACTACAGTACTGCAGTGGATGAAAGTGGAAAAAATATAGATTTAAGGATTAGAAAAGATGTGTTAAAAATGAAAAGGGCAGATACAGTAATACATCTAGCAGCAAAAATTCCAGCAGAAAAAAATTATTCAAAAAATATATTTTTTGAGCACAATTTTTTAGGAACGCTAAATATTTTAGAATACTGTGTTCAGAAAAAAGTAAAAAAAATAATTTTTGTTAGTAGTTATGTATATGGCAATCCAAAAAAGAATCCAATTAATGAAAAGCATGAAGTAAAGCCTCATAATACTTATGCAAAAAGTAAAGTTTTATCTGAAGAATTATGTAAAATATATGCAGAAAAATATAAAATACAAATAATTATACTAAGACCATTCAATATATTTGGAAATTTACAAAAAGATAATTCACTTATTTCAAATATAATTAAATCAATTAAAAATAATCGGTCTATTACAATAATTAATAAAAATAATAAAAGAGATTATTTATTTATAGATGATTTAATTGAAGTCATTATAAAATTAATTGATTATAAATGTAAATTTGAAATTTTTAATATTGGTTCAGGAAAATCTTACTCATTTGAAAATATAGTTCAGTTATTTGAAAAGAAAAGTAAAAAGAAAATAAAAAGAAAATATAAAATATCTAAAGAAAATAATATTCCCAAGATTCAAGCAGACATTACTAAAATAAAAAAAGAAATAAAATGGAATCCAAAATATAGTTTAGGAGAAGGTATAGAAAAAATTATTATAAAAAATACTAACTAAGAAGGGATTCATATAATTCCAAATACTTTTGTCCTATGCTTGACCATTCAAAATTTTTAATTAATTCAGATGATCTTTGACCAAAATTTTTAACTAGAGTTTTATTTTCAGAAAGAATAATAATTTTTTTATTTAGTTGATCAATGGATTCAGGATTAACAAGAAATCCATTTTCATTATTAATAATTAATTCTTTATTACCACCAATATTAGATGCAATTATTGGAATCTTGCAAGCCATTGCTTCTAGTATTGTAGAGCTAATTCCCTCTGCTAGCGAAGGTTGAATTAAAGCAAAAGAACCACGAATTAATGGTATGACTTTATTTTTCGGTAAATAACCCAAAAAATCGACGTTAGAATGAATTTTTGCAATTTTTTTTATTTCATTTTCTAAAGGACCAGAACCTACAATTAGTAAATGAATATTTTCTGGTAAAATTTCAGATAAGCGAATTAAAGATTCAATTCCTTTTTCTTTTGATAAACGTCCTACAAAAATAATTTGTTTCTCATATTTTTGATTAATGTCTAAAGGTAACGAATCAATCTCAATTGCATTTGGAATATAGTAAGGATGATATCCTTGATTTGAATAATGATCAAAAGCATCCTTTGATCCAGTTGTAATTGCATCTGCCCACTTTAACGCATTTTGTTCATATTTGTTTGATAAATCATGAGCAGTTTTTCCATGCAATATTCCAATTTGATTACTAAAAATTCCATGAAAGGTTACAACTTTTTTGCCTGAACTGCCCTTAAATGCAAGAGCAGCTGTTGGATGATGGGCATGAATTATATCAAAATTTTCACCAAGTTTTGTTTTAAGTAATGCAGATAACATAAAACTTGGATTTTTTAATTTCTTTATAGGGATTGTAAATGTATTTTCTGATGAAATTATTTTTACAGAGTGATTTTTTGATTTTAAATAATTTGTTAGTCCCTGTACATGTTTAGCTGTTCCACCTATTCCTGATTGTGTAGGAGAAATTATTAGAATTTTCATAAAAAATAATTATTTCTATTCTTTTTAAGGGCTTTCTTATTATTATAAATTAATTTTTAATAGTTCAGATAATTCACTTATAACTACACATTCATTAAAAGAATCTATCTTATCCTTATTACAAAGAATTGGAGTACAACCAACTTGTTTTGCAGATTTAACATCATGTATTCTATCTCCAACTACCATTACATCATTAGAAGGTAAAGATAAAAAATTGATGCATGTTTTAATTTGTAATGATCTTTCATAAGTATTATCTCTAGTTATGATATTAGAAAATAAGTGAGATATTTGCATTTTATCTAAAACTGACTTTGCAACACTTTCACATTGCATAGTAACTAAGCTTAAAGAATAATTTTTATTTTTAAAATAATTCAAAACTTCAATTGCATTATTCATAATTTCAAATTTTTTTACTGCTTGTGTTTCTTCTTCACAAATTAAATCAAAAGATTGTTGAATTAATTTCATATCACCATTAGATTTTTCTAAAATTTTTGGAATTAATGGTTTAAATTCGTCCCTAGTATCAAAAAGATTTTGTAATTTTTTAAAAATAATATCATAATTAATTGGAAGTCGAATTAAAGTTCCATCCATATCAAAAATAATTGCTTTAATCATAGAACTTTTTCCTTAAAACCATCATTTTTGTAGATCCAAGTTCCACAATCAATATGACGTAAAATATGAAGTCCTTCAGGATAAATATCGTTGCCTAAAAATCCAGGATTAGAAATTTCGTTTAATCCCATCATTGTATAAAGATACGGTATATTATACAATGGATCTTGTTTTAAAAATTTTGTAGAGATATAACCCCATAATGGAGTAGTAGTATGAAATTTCCCTGAATCAATTTCAGTAACATGCCAATTCCCATCAACATCCTCCTTGAGATCTACAGCATAATTTCCATGAGGTTTTTCATGAATAGATTTAACTGCAATTTCTCCAATTTTATTAACAGATTCTTCAACAATTATTTTAGAAACTGTAGGTGTTCCAGTAATACCCGAAGGAGAAATGTGTTTAAATGGATATTCCAATCTTTCTCTAGTAAATGACAAAATTAATTTTCCATTATACCAAAAACTATCCCATGCAATATTTCTACCAGGCAAATATTCCTGTAACATAAAATCATTAAAATTTGCTTTTCCTCTCAAAATCCATAATTTCATCCAATATTCAACTTCTTTTGAATTATTACACAATAAGCTTAAATTTCCACCAGCACCACTTTTTGCTCTAATCCAATGTGGTCCAGAACCTAAGTCATTAAATTCATTTTCAATCATATCATAATTTTTAATTACTTTAGTTTTTGCAACTAAAATATTTAATTTTGATAAAATTTTTTGTGTTTCAAGTTTATCAGTAGAAATTACATTTGATGGCGGTAATAAGGTATCAGTTTTAATTTGATCAAAATTTTTGGATATTACAAGTGCTTCAGAAGATGGTTGTGGATGTAAAAAGTCAATTTTATATTTTTCTATTAATTCATTTAGAAAAGTAATAAAATTAGGATCAGAATGTTTTGGAGAAATTACTTTTTCATCAAGATTTGCAAATTGAAGATAATATTTATTAAAATCAGTACCTACAATAAAGAATTTATCAGTGAATAATTTTAGTGCTCTAACAAAATTTACTCCTCCTATTCCACCTGAACCTGTTACTAGAATTTTTTTCATAGTCAATTATTATAACAATCTTATATTATGGATAATAAATCAATTGTATTTAATGAAAAAACAATATGTATTTTTAAGTCATGATGTAGATTGGAGTTTTGAGGGTCCATCGAAAAATCATATATTAAAAAGAAAAAACAGGTTCGATGAAAAATTATTTAAAAATACACCAATTAACAAACTATATCGTAATTTTTCAGAATATATGGAAATTGAAGAAAAATATGGAGTAAAATCAACATTCTTTTTCCGAACACAATATGAAAATGGGAATTATATGGATTATGAAAATGATATAAAAAATCTAAAAAAGGGTGGTTGGGAAATTGGATTACACACAGATCCATCATCAATAAATGATATTACTAAAATAAAAAAAGAAAAAAGAAATCTTGAAAAAATTGTAAATTCAAAAATTTATGGTAATAGAGTACACTATTTATCAAATGATAAAAAATTATTGAAAAAATTGTATGAATTAGAATTTATTTATGATTCATCATTTAGAAAAACCAAAGATTCTATTACATCTGAAGAAATGGGATATCAAAAAATCAATAATATTATTGAATTTCCAGTTACATTAATGGATGCATATCTATTTACACATATGCAAATTTCAGAAGATAAAATTATTGAAACAGTAGAAAAAACTTTGAATGATTGTCGTAAATTGGATTTAGAATTTAATATAATTAGTATTTTATGGCATGATAATGTATTAAAAATGAAAGGTGGAAGAATGTATGAAAAAATAATAGAATTCCTTTCAAATCAAAATGATGTGGAAATGACTACTGGAATAAAATTAGCAAATAAAATTAGCAAATAAAATTAGCAAATAAAATTAGCAAATAAAATTAATTATTATTTTAAGATCATAGTAGAATCATTTGAAAGTGATTTATAATTTTTATTTATTTCATAAACAAATACACCAAGCATAGGACTTTCGTTAAATTTATCAACACTAGATGATGTATAGACTAATTTTAGTGGGCCGTCATCATTAGGTCCATATTTAATATCTTTGAGTTTAACAGCAAAGAATCCAGGTTTATACACATTAGACATTTCTTGAGTTTGATCATTAAAATAAAATTGAGTAGTAAATGGAATTGCTTGACCTAATAATGTTTCATTATTAAAATAATCAGTACCAGTTACATAATCAGAATAAACAAATTTTTCAAGTGGTAAGTTTGCAATACGTATAAACCAAGATTTTTTTGATTCCTCACCACCCCCTCCTAAAACGTAGTACATTTGGTCTTCTCCGGTGGTGGTTTCAATTAAAAATTTTTGAGAAGCGACAAAAATTATAAGATAATCTGCATCCATTTCTGTAAGCATATCCCAGCTATCATCAGGTGTACTAAGAAACATTTTAGCAATATTTTCAATAATATTGGTATGAACTGTAGAGTTATCTGCTAGTGATGCTCTATCAGACATAGTTTGAATCCAATATCCATAATCCCACCAAGAAGCAATAACTGCATTTTCAGGAGTATTCAGTTTAATCCATTCAAGTGTTTCTACCCAATCATTACTAGGTGGATATGAAGTTCCTCCAGTAAAAATTATTGGAGCTTTGTCATGAACAGTAATCCAATTAGAATCAGGATAGGTTAGTGGAATCATAAAGAAAATAAATATTATTGTAACATAAGTAATTTTTAAAAAGTAATTTTTCTTTCCAGAATATTTTATTTTAAAAATTTGTTTTGTTAAAATAGACAAACCGATAGAAGCAAAAATAATTAACGAAATAGAAGCAAAGACTTCTAATCTGATAAATGCAGAACTGACATAAACACCAGTTATTCCAATAATAAGCACAAATATTTTCATATCATTTTGTACAAAAATTTCAGTTTGAGATATTTTTTTAGATATAATTAACCAAACACCTAATCCAGCAAAAATCATCATAATTGAGTGAAAGAAAAATGATTCTTTTATGCTAGTTGTGGCATGCTCTGCAACAGAGTCAACAAGTGGATCCATAGTCGTTAAAAATGGATTAATAGCATTAAGATAACGGAAACTAGGTAATTGTACAGCTGAGTTTTCCGTAATGAATAATGGAGCAATTACAAGTGAAGAAGATCCCATTACGATTATGAAAAATAATAAAATTAATCCATTTCTTATTTTGTTTTTATCGGAACTTATTTTTTGAATGAATATACAAGTGATTAAAAATATTGTTGGGATTATTAATGAAAGACCACCCATTCCATATACAAAACTTGGTCCAGGTCTCTCAAAAGATGCTGAAGTTAGAAGAAAAGTTATTACAAATAACGGAATACTCCATAGTAAAAAATTATGATCCTTTCTAAGAAAAGGTAAAGAAAGAATAAACAAACCTAGTGGAATTATAAAAAATTGATTTCCTCCCCAAGATGCCATTCCAAAACCCATAATAATTCCTCCAAAAATGATTTTTGAAATTACAATTGTTTTATTTTTAGATTTAATTCCACTCAAAAATAAGTATAATCCCAATAAACCATAAAAAATTCCCAGAGGTTCTGATTTAAACCAACCAATACTTCCCCGCAAAATTATAGGAAGAGATATTGCAAAAAGTAATGATGCGATTAATCCCGCAGTATTTCCTGCAAATAATCTTACTAATCCAAAAATAATTATGACAGTTAATGATCCAATGACTGCCGGAAATAATATTGTAAAATCATAAACACTGGAATCTCCCCCAAAAATTTCATAAGTAATTGCTGCTGTCATATGAAGCATAACTTGAGATGTGGCAGAAACATCACGTCCTATTGGATACCAACTTTTATCATCATTCCATTCAAAATATTCTGCAATTCCATTTTCTACAATATATTCAGTAGCACGAAAATTAAAAAATGGATCAAATTCATTTAATTCAAATCCATGATTTGTAGCTTGAGATCTTATTAAAAACGATGTTGAAAAGGCTAAAACCAATACACCAATTATTACAAGATGTTTTAATTTGAAATTAAAACTACCAGATTGAAATAATTTGGTTTGAGAATTCAATGAAGAAAGTACCGTTTAAACTGTTATTACTCTTTTGAATAAAAATTCAACTACATTGTTGCTTGAGATGCATCATGGAACATCTGACTCTTTGCACA
>TARA_B110000438_G_scaffold115310_1_pt1 | contig 17374 bp, 11 predicted proteins | sample TARA_B110000438 | Tara Oceans TARA_B110000438 (sample SAMEA4398413) | marine metagenome | biome: Polar Biome; feature: [MES] marine water layer (ENVO:01000295) within the mesopelagic zone...; material: water (ENVO:00002006), including particulate matter (ENVO:01000060) such... | reverse complement strand
GTGGTGTCTGACATCTTACTAGGACGACAACATCAGTGGTCTGGCACTACTACGAGATAGATCGCAACCATTTTTTCCCAGGCTTCCATTCAGTAAACATTGTTAATAACATTCCAAGTATGGTTAATGTTGCGCCAATCCATACTAAGATTATTCCAGGAATTTCTCTTACAGTTATCGTGGCTGTACTCTCGCTATCGGAGCCTCCAGGTATTGCACTGTTGAGAGTTATGTATATATCTCGATGTAAATCGTGTTGAAGATATATTTGGGTAGTCTCTTCATTTGTTTCACTTTGAATAGCCTTAGAAATAATATCATCAATTACGATTTTATTACTATTTTTTTCAATTAGCCTTATTGAGGCTATGAGCTTAATTTCATCTTGATCAGGCTCCATAGATATTTCATCTAATTCTAAAATGAAATTCCCAGTAAGTGTCCTTTCACCTTCACTAAGAGTAACGCTGTTTTCAGTCCCTAGACCATATGAAAGGCAATATCCTACTAAAATAAGCATAATTCCTAGATGTGCGGTATACGGCCCCCAGGCTCTTAGCATAGGTAATAATTTTTTTGTCCGATATCTCCACATATATCTAAAAATTGAAAAGCTACAAATAAATGCCCAAGGAATCATTGCTCCTACCATCCAACTTCTTCCTTCAGAAGCTATAGCATAGATTAGGCTGAATAAAATTCCAAAACTCACAATAATTAAAATGTTCCGCAATTCAACAAAAGGTCTTAGTGTGTGTATTGTAAAAATTGCAGCTAGAATAACAACAAATGGTGCTAATCTTACTTCAAAAACTTCAGGTTCTAGGTATCCATTAGCTCTGATAAATAATAATACTAAAGTTACAGTAAGAATTAGCAATTGAGTGTATATTGCTGCAAAAAAGGTATTGTCTTCACTAAATATATCGGTATTAGTTTTGTACTCTATTTTATCATCTTTACTGGACTTATAATTTAGCCATATTAATCCTAAAGTCAGAATAAGACTTAAAATCATTAATATAAAAAAACCTTTTACTGAGATGTCATTTTCTAGTACATAACCTAAACGACTCCAAGCCCCTCCATTATCTTCAACAATAAACGAGTGAACCGAGGACCAAATTCCACCTCTAGTAACAAACGATTCTAGTAATACCAATACAAAACTTAACATTGCCAGTAAAGGCCCTAAAATTTTATAATTATTTTTACGACGCGACATTACTGAAGTATGTAGTAAGCTGGTCATAGCAAACCATGGCAATAATCCTGCAGTTTCTACTGGATCCCAAGCCCAGTATCCACCCCAGCCCAGAGTTACATATGCCCAATACCCTCCAAGAACAAGAGCTAAACTCATCCCAATCCAAGAGGCTCTTCCCCATCTTTTGATTGTTTCATTCCAATTTTTATTTTTGGTTATTAGATAAGACATTCCAGAGGCATAGAGTAAGGAAATCATTCCATATGATAAAAATACAATAGGTGGATGAATTATCATGTATGGTGAGAGTAATAATGGATTCAGTCCTTTTCCAGTATCAGGTATTATTTCATTTCTTTCAAATGGATTAATATATAACTGGATAATTGTTAATGCCAATAGAATAATACAAGCTATTAGAGATGTTATTTCTTTTTGTGAATCCTTTGTTTTACAGAAATTTCTTTCGCCAACGATTGAGGCTATAGTAGCCCAACTCCAGATTAGAAGTGTCCCATCTCTCCCTGCCCAAACTCCAGCCAATTTATACCCTATAGATAAATCATCTGAGGAATAATTAGAAACATAAGCAAATCTAAGATCCGTTGTCAGAAAGTAGTATATGAGTATAATCAATGAGATGGTATGTATGCCCAAGACTGAATATAGTAATGAATTAAAGTTCCGTTCACTAAGTTCATTCTTATTACGAATATTATTATATCCAAAATAAAGTGCTGAAGATATTAGTAAGGGATTTAGATAAATTAATATTTCATCAAAATTCATCTTCGACCATTATGTGCCATAATTGCAATTGTTGCAACAAGAGATATTAGGTTTAGTGAGGGAAGTGCAGATTCTTTTTCAGATGCTTTAGATTTAATATCAACCTTAAAATAGTTAGAATCACCCATTTCTCTGACCTCCAAACCTTCATAGTAAGTATAAGCTGCAGGAATCTTTTCAGTATCATTATTGTTTTTTTCAATTTCATATTTGTAGCCCGGATAATCATTATTTTTTACAATATAGGTAAATTCAAATCTACCATTATCTGTGTCATTACGATCCTTACTTTCAGGCCTGTAACAAGTATATGGCTCTTCAAGTGTGCAAACATAGAATGTGATGCTTTTCACGTTTTCATCGGTATCTATAATGGCCGTAAAGCTTTCTCCAGCAGTTACTTCATTAGGGGAATGAGATATTTCAGAACTAGCTGAAGGTAATAGGAGAATAAGCGCAAAAATAAGTAGTCTTTTCATATTTGATCTAATTTTAAATGATATCAAGGAGTTTATTAGCTTTCTTCATCGATATTTTTCCATCGTATCCAACTTATTGAAAGGCTAGCTACTGCGAATAGAACTATGATTGGGTAAAGAGCATCCATCCAGACACCAACAAAGCCGATGCCTCCTAAGGTTACTGCAGCAGCGCAAACGGTACATATGATTCCAAATATTAGGAATGGTCTGTAATCCTGTTCTAAATCCATCTTACCCCAAGTCCATTAAAGGGTTATATTATAGTTAACTCGTTTGGGACAGATACACCGAGTTTGCATGGGCGGGACTTTTGATATTTTACACAAAGGGCACCGAGCTTTGTTATCTAAGGCTTCCGAAATTAGTAGCGTTGTACTAATTGGTTTGACCACTGATGAACGAGCGAGAAAAGACCGTAAAGATATAGTGATAAATTCTTACGTTATTCGAAAAGAGAATCTTGAAATATTATTAAATTCCATGAATCTCTCTAGTGATTTCAAGATTGTTCCATTGGATAATGATTGGGGCCCTTCTGTAGTCGAAGATTCATTCACGGCAATTATTGTTTCGGAAGAAACCAAGAAAACAGCTGATAAAATAAACATGATTCGTCTTGAAAATGGTAAAAAAGAATTAGAAATTGTGATAGTTCCATTTGTTAAAGCTTATGATGGTCAAAAAATAAGTAGTAGTCGAATACGAGATAATGAAATCGATTCAAACGGAAGGCTAGCCTAACTCTTATACATACCCTCTAACTGCGACGAAATCTAGTGTTTGATTAGAGGTGAAATTAATGGTCGAAGAAATAATATCTACTTTATCGGAAGACATACGTACTACTATCACTGAAGACAACTCAGTGCCAAGAAATGTTAGGGCCAATGTTGTTACAGGATTGGAAACATATTTAATGAATACAAAAGATGATTTAGACATGAGAATATATTCTACAATTTCGGTATTAGAAGAACAGATAAATGACACTAATATCCCTCAACATGCTAGAACTCGGTTATTTGAATTTATTAGAGATTTGGAAGGCATTGTACGGACTTGGCAAAACAAAGCAAAATAACCCAATATAGTAGGTTATTTCGGTGTATTTTTGGTAGGGATACCTATTTATGACCTTTTATTGCTCAATCTAGTGTGGACAGAAGCCGAATACTATCTTTAATTCTCTCAGCGGCCTTTTTTGGAATGTTAATAGTTTGGACACCTGCATCAGGAGAAGAGGTAGTTGGTCAAGAGCAAGATATTTCACTTTATCTCTATAGTGACAATGGAATTGGTAAGCTTCACACTATGGAATCTGGGAACCATGGAGATACTGATCAGGTTAATATTCAGCCAGGCAGCAGTATATTCTTTGCTTTGAATTATAGTCTTCAGGCCGATCTTTTGGCTAAATCATATCGTAGTGATATCGGATTTCACATATATTTATATGCTAACTCTGCAGATTGGAATGCAGCTCATTTGAATATATTTGTGAGAGATGGAACTACTATGACAAATGGTGAATTAGTGGCATCCGGAGATATCAATATTCCGACAGCGTTACAATCTTCAAATGAAGTTCACGTGGATGTGCCTTGGGAAGAGGATTATGGTCCGGAGTACACTTTTGATATGGAACACTTTATTGTATTAGAGTTAGAAAATGATGGAACTAATGCCGTTAATTTAGAGCTAGATACTGGTAAAAGTGGCGATTCTCCGTCACGTCTCATAACCAATACAAATCCCGTTACAGATGTTGAGATTATAACTGAGTCATATAATTTGGAGACTTCCGATACAGAAGATAAGAAGGTCACAGATAATTTCAATCCAAATTTACCTTCAGAAATATCCAAAATGTTTGTTTCTGGTCAAGCTTTAAATGCTTTTGGAACTTATGATATTACTAGTTTTAGTGTTGTTGTATTTGACTCTAGTGATAATGAATTATTCCAAGGTCAAATAGAAGTTGATGAACCTGAAGAGAATACTGGAACAAATGATTTTGAAGATATACTTTGGAATTATAATGATCCTGCTGAACCATCTGAAAATCATAATGGTAAAGGAATCTATTCCGTTCAAGTTTCAGCTATTGATCAGCAGGGAAATGAATTTTCGTTAGATAAGACTATAGAAATGGATGCTTATGGAATCTATCTTTCTACACCTGAACCACAACAGAGTGTGGCAGTTGGAGGTATTGTAGAATATAGATTATTTGTGTTAAATTCCGGAGATGAAACTGATACTTTCTTAATTGAACCTAGTGAAACCTCTGATAATTGGATTATTGATCCTGAATCGGCAACAAGTAGTTCATTAAGTCCAGGATCTGAACAAGTTATTACTTTTACAATATCTGCGGCAGATTCTACAGATATGGTTGGAAAAAGTACAGTTGTTATTTTTACTGCTAAATCCCAAAATTCAGTTGAGCCAGTAAATTTTGATCTTGAAACGAAGACATCAGTAGGTGCTGAGTATGAAATATCATTATATTTTGATGATCCCAATTCAGGTCAAGCAGTTTCTAGTTTATCCATAAATGGTGTTGCAGGTGAGTGGAATCAATATTTACTTAGCATATCAAATCAAGGTCAGGCTACTGATGCAGTTCAATTATTAGCTCAAGCAGTTCCTGCAGATTGGGAAATCAAATTTGAATATAATGATCTAGAGGATGGCTCAATTACAGTAGAAGGCATTCCTCGTTCAGGTGATGGCGATAATACAGTCAATGTTACGGTATGGGCTAAACCGGCCCAAGGTGGCGATATAGAGACTGCTAATATACAGCTAATAGGTATTTCACAAGGGAATACTACTAAGAGTGATACTGCAGTTTTATCATTAACTAGAACATTTGGCTTATCTCTTAGCGTTACCCCTCAAGGTACGTCAGGCATTTTTTTGAATAAACAGGCTGGTGAGCAATTTGAAATTGATTTATTACTTGATTGTGCTATAGATGGGGAACATTCAATTCGATTGTATGTATCAGATGAGTTGCCGAATGGTTGGTCATATGTCTTTAAGGAAAATGGCAATACCATAGATGATATTGACATAAGTAAGGGTGAAAGTAAGCCTATAGATTTACTCATAACTGTTGGAAGTCAGGCTAATTACAACGTTGATGGAGATTCTTTTGATGTTTTAGCTGCAAAGATTGGAGATGATACGGTTAATGCACGTCAGCCGATAACCGTTATTCTAAAACTTACTGAGGGTTTTGATTTATCTTCTCTAAAATTTAAAGCTAATTTAGAACCTAGTGATAGTTTCACATTTCAACTTAATATTGAAAATAGTGCTAATGGAGATGATAAATTCACATTATCAGCAACTTCAGTACCTTCAGGTTGGAGAGTTGTGTTTCCAAATGGAAATATTTTTGATATTGGGGCAGGTAGAACTCAGGTAATACCAATACAGGTAACTGTAGGTGAGGATGCGCGAAATGGCGATGAAGAGAGTATAACTATTTCTATTGTCAGTCAACTTTCCAATATTGAACGACAACAGAGTTTTGTTGTTGAAGTAGAACAAGGGTTTACAGATAGATTAGTTTCAGCTTTTTCCGATTTATGGTATGTATTTGTATTTTTAGGATTGATTTTAACAATCAGTTTTGTCACCTATTCTCGTTCAGAAGGTGAAGATTGGGAAGAGTATGATGAAGAGGATACCTCTGTACAAATTGAAGAAAACAAGTCACAATCCGATGATGATTGGGATGATTGGAATTAGGGGATTTTAATGTCAGTCTCATTACGATATTTAGGTGGAGCTTCAGAAGTTGGAAAAGTAGGGGCTTTGCTTGAAGGTAGTGAAGGTCGTTTATTGATGGATTACGGAATTCAGCCCGATGATCCTCCTCGTTATCCCTTGCCAGCTCCAGAAGTTGATGCATTACTGCTAACACATGCACATTTAGATCATTGTGGTTTAGTTCCAGATATTGCCAGTAGAGGTACACCTGTTGTCTCAACTCCAGTAACTGGTGAATTAGCTGCGAGAATGGCTAAGGATACGCTATATGTCTCTGAAATAGAGAATTATCCACGTCCTTTTCATCCAACCGCAATTAAGGATTTAAAACAAAATCTACGACCTTTGGTACCTGGCCGTGTAGGTCAAAGAGGTGGTTTTGAATTTCAAATGCATAATGCAGGACATATTCCTGGTGCAGTTATGTTTGAATTTCCACAACATGATTTTCTTTTTACAGGCGATATTCATACCGTAGATACTCAATTGACGCGTGCGGCTAAGCCAAAACAGTGCAAAACACTAGCAATAGAATCTACTTATGGTGGGCGTGAGCATCCAAATCGAAGAGAAGTGGAATCGGAATTAATAGATTCAATAGAAGACACAGTTAATTCCGGAGGGCAAGTAGTACTTCCTTCTTTCGGATTGGGACGTTCACAAGAATTGTTAATGTTGACCCAAGGTTTAGGCTTTGAAGTTTGGCTTGACGGAATGGGAAGAGATATGGCAAAAATATTTCAAAAATATCCCGGAGCGATTCGAGATGTGGGTTCTATGAATAAAGCCTTTAAGGAAACAAATTTTGTTAAATATAGTCGACAAAGAGAAGTAGCTATGAAGGGAGATGTAATAGTAACGACATCAGGTATGCTTAATGGCGGCCCAGTTCTCAATTATATCTCTAAAATACGCAAAGATTCATCTTCTGCAGTATTTCTGACTGGTTTTCAAGTTCCTGGAACGAATGGCCATTTACTTCAAGAAGAAGGACGTTTAAGACTTGAAAGAGATCCAGAGTCCTCTAGCTTTGGATTGGATTGTAATGTAGAATCTTTTGACTTAAGTGGGCATGCCGGCCATAGCCAAATAGTAGATTTTATAGATAAATGTAATCCTGAAAAGGTTATTTTGTACCATGGAGATAACCGTGAGGCTTTCTCTGAGGATCTTAAGGATTATGAATTAATTTTACCTCAGGAAAATGAGTATATCAGTATAGATTAGTTGTCTTCACGATCATATTCAGCACCAATAAACATTCTCAGGAAACCGAGAAGCATAAAGAAAATTAAAGAAGTAAATACAATCCCATAAGGTCCTTGCAGCTCAATAGAATCTTGTATTCTTCCATCAGTTGTAGATAAATAATAGTTAATATTTATGACAATCTCAGCTACACTAAATGTAATAAATAACATTACTCCTAAATTTATAAGATAGCTAACGAATAATGTTCTTAGCGTTTTTGCTACGCTTTTCTTTTGTGATGTCGATAGTAAAGAAGCATCCAATCCTGCAGGTTTGAATTGTTCTGCATAATTTTCGTATTTAATTGCAGCATAAGACAATTCGATATATATTACAAATCCTAATCCGATGAATATACCACCTGAAAGATATTCTTTCCACGTAAGCTCTTTTTCCATAGTGTCATATCCGCAGTATGCTGCATCATAATTTTCGAGACAAAGGTTAGGATTATACAAGAAACCAATAATAATGACTAATCCAATTGAAGCAGCAATAGCCCATCCTTTTCGTTTCCATATTCCATAGGCTCCTAGAAACGGTACTATACCAAATATCATATTTGACAATCTAATTTTTGCGTCATCAATTCTTTCATTTGTCCCTTTTTTATCATCATAGATAATTTTCACAGGTTTCCATTTCCATTGATTTTCTTTATCATCACCATTCGTATCTATTTTATTTGGAATGACATATTCGCCAATTTGCCAGTCTAAAGCAGGATCTGAAATATATTGGCCAACTATCGCTAAAGTTAGTATTAAAATTAATAACTTGTATTTTCCTTTGAAAAGAGTAAATATGTAAAAACAAAATCCTGCAATAAATCCCCAGATTACAAATATATTTGGATTTGGCTTAAAGTTTGCAATAACTTTGGGTGCGTATTTTGTTATTAATGAGTCTAATGGATTATGGTATACAAAGAATTCATAAATTACATAAAACATAGCGATACTTGAAATAATTTTAATAGCGAAAATAAGTGGATATTCTCCGATAAAATCTTTATAATTAATAATATTGTCAATTTTAGGTATTCTAGATTTTTTTATTTTTATTTCCTCCATTCAACCCCCTTGCAATACTGTGTTTACAGCTTCATCAGCCTTCCAATCTCCAACTGTCATTCCGAAACTTCTGATTTCAGAAATCATATTTTCTCTTTCAATCCGAGCAATGAGTAATGGTTGATGTGGAATTCGTTTCATTTTTTCTTCAAAATCTAAACTTGAAGGTGAAATTGTGGTGATATTATATCCTCTGCTGATTGTATTTGTGAAAGCTTCAGAAATAGTATAATCGTCATCAAGAGAACTGAACAGAATTATTGGTGATCCACTAGGTATATAGGGTAGTAAATCCTTTAGAACAATTTCTAATTTTAAGTTTCCTTCAGGTCTTACACTAGATAACGATGTTAGAATCTTGAAAAGGTGGTGTTCACCTCGGTCTAAATCTACACGTTTAACAGAATCACCGTATGTCACCAAGGCTACATTGTTTCTTTCATCAAGAAGTTGTTTAGCATATGTTGCAGCTGCACGGCATGACATTTCTAATGGGGTGTCTCTACCACCGCCTACCGCAGAAACTTCTCTTGCATCTAATAATAGTATTACATCCATGACATCTTCTCTTACAGTTTCATTAACCATCATTTTCCCTTTCTTGGCTAAGGCTTTCCAATTCACGCTTCTTAATGAATCTCCTGGGACAAATTCTCTTAAAGAGTAAAATTCGGTGCCTGAACCAATCAAGTTCAATGGCATTGAACCTGATAGTAATTTTGGAGCCCTTGATGTTATGACTTGCTCCTCTAAAACTTCAATACGGGGGAATACTGAAAAACTGTGGATAGATTGTTCAAGTTTTTCGTTATAGAAAAGATCAAATGCATCCTTTACCCTCATCCTCACAGGTCCAAGGTGGTAATGGCCCCTTAAAGACAATTTAAGGGTGTATTCAAACGACACCTCTTGCCAAGGTTTCATGTACAATAAGGTATAGTTTGATCCTTTAGTGATTCGGGCTTGCGGTGGTAGCTTATCATAAATTTCTACAAATCCTAATCCAAGTCCAGTGTTCTTAATTATAAATTTTACATTTATGGTTCCATCTTCAAAAACATTATCTGAAGAGGTTTCTCTTCGGACTTTTACGTTTGGCATCCAAACATCAAGAAAGCTTGATAGAACAACAAATGTTAGCATTACTAAACCTGCACTGATAAACAAGTAGTTTAATCTGATTAAACCTGCTAGAGTTAGGAATATAGCGCCGCCTGCGACTGCAACCGCTTTCTTACTCCACATTTAGTCTTCTAATTGGCCTTGGGTTGTTGGTACTTCGACCTCTTCTAATATTTGTGAAATTATCTCTTCAGTCTTTACGCCTTTGATACGTGGTTCAGGTTTGAGTATAATTCGGTGTCTTAATGTATAGATACTTAATCTTTTGATGTCATCAGGGATTACATAATCTCTTCCATTTAGAACGGCTAATGCTCTAGAGAGTTTGAATAGGGCTTGAGCACCTCTTGGAGAAGAACCGACTTTGACTCTAGGATCTTCTCTAGTTCGATTAATAATCTCTACAATATATTCTATAACGGCATCATCAACTTGTACTTTCTCAAGACTTTGTTGCATTTCTCTTAATTTTTCAGGTGTTGTAATTGCTTTGAGAGTATGGTCATCTCTACCTCGTTGTTTTCTCTTGATAAGTATAGCTCTTTCGATTGGTCTTCCAGGATATCCAACCGATAGTTTCATCATGAAACGATCAAGTTGCGCATCAGGTAGAGGATATGTACCTTCAGATTCAATGGGATTTTGTGTTGCTAAAACTACAAAGGGTTCAGGTAGTATGTGTGTATCTCCTTCAATGGTTACTTGATGTTCTTGCATAGCTTCGAGGAGTGCAGCTTGAGTTTTTGGAGGTGCTCTATTAATTTCATCAGCTAATAGTAAATTACAAAAGAGCGGTCCTTTTCTAAATTGGAATTTTTGATCTTTTTGGTTCCAAATATAAATACCAGTAATATCGGCAGGTAGTAAATCCGGAGTAAATTGAACACGTTTGAAATTAATTCCTAAGGCTTGGGCAAAGGTATTTGACAATAAGGTTTTTGCTAGACCGGGATTATCTTCAAAGAGTGTATTTCCTCCGGCTAAAATCCCTACTGCACAAAGATCTAGTATTGGGCGTTTCCCCATAACGACTTGTTCAGCTTCTCCAAGTACTGCATGAATTAAATCGTGAGTTTCTTGTAAAGAAGGATCCATGATATAGGTTTGAACCCCATCACTTTGTACTTCAGTCTCAGCCATTGCTTGTTCTTGCTTTTCTTCTTCTTTTTTATTTCTTCCAAATAGGCTCATTTTTCCCACCTTTTGATTGCTTCCTCAACCTGCTTTAACGTCATGTTCTTCTCATTATTTATAATGAATCTAATTAATATTGGGTCTTTCAAAAGTTCTTCAATCTTTGAAGATGGCAACATTTCGAATTCCTCTCTTGTAAATGCATTATCTATTCTAACTTTGTCAATAAATATTTCTTTTATAGTTTCTGGATGTGTATAATGTGCATGTGGTACTCTAAATCTTGACAAACGGCCTTCATATACATTGAATAAGTGCCTCCATATTGGGGGGTTTTCAACACGCATCATGGCTATTTGCATGAATAAGATGATAGAACCTAACATAATCATACCTAATATTTCACTACTACTTATATGTCCGAGAATACCAAATAATTGGACATATACTAATGAGATTAAATCTGACTGGATATGTCTGCTTTCATCAAAAATAATAGTCTGTTTTTTGTCTTCACTAAGATATTCAAATAATTTGGTTATAAATTCTTTATTATCCAATTCTTCGTAATATCTATTTGTAAAGATACTCGTATCTGATATAAAAATTACCTTTCCTTCTCCAATATTTGCTTCAACGATTACCTCTACTCCATTTGTGGAATTTTCTCTGTAGGTACCTTCTCCAGGCCCTCCTTCACCATTTTGGTCATAGTCAATAAATGCTTCTTGACTAGACCATGCTAAGCCTTCAGCCTTACCTCCTGGCTTGGTTGTCAATGCACCCGGTGAACTCATCATTAATTGACCATTAAAATCAATTCTTTCGATATTTGCATCTATAATTGCCGTAGACCTATTTCCAGTGTGTATACTTTCAGTCCAATGGTTGAAATCGTACAGTTGAGCTGGCTTACATTTAGGATCACTACCTCCGCCACCACTATACCCCATTCCTTCGAGTACGGTGCTAGTCAATGTTGTGGACTCTACAGGTACACAACCAGATTGAACTTTATTAGTTCTTAATTTAACATCAATTTCAAGTGCACCAGCTTGTCCGTAGAATGCACTATTTCCGTATCCAGAATCATCTGCAATAACAACTTTACCTCCTGATTTGACAAATTCATGAAGAGCTTCCGAGTCATATTCATTATACATTCTTTCAACACCAATGATTACTAAAATGGTTTGATTATTCAAAATTGTTGGGTCAGTTGTATTCTTTTCAACTTCAGAAATTTTATTAATTATCGAAGGCCTTGAAACTATAGTTTTTATTTGATGTTTACCATTTTCTTCACTATTCAAATCACTGGCAAATTGAGAAATATCGTTCCAATCATCATCATAAACTGATAATTGTGAAGGATTATTCGCATTGTTGATAATAACGGGATAAACTACAGTTATCATGATTATAACAATTAAAAATGCGAATAATTTAGAGCCATATTCTCTCGTGAGTCTCCCCCTCATTTTGCTCTCCCCATTCCGAAAACATTGGTAAATCGAGACACTTTGCCTTCCTTTAGACCTGTATTAAGTTCATGTTCCACTTGATGAAGGTTATTGATTGCTTCTACACACCAAATATTATAAGATCCATCAATCATTTCCATTCCAAACTCATCTACAATTTTTGGTTTGATACCACTGTATCTTGCAATTTCAAATAAAGATGTGAGAAGTTTTACGGTATTTACTGGAATAGGTAGTGCTCTGCTCATTACATCAGTAAATTCACGAACTGTTTGGGTATTTGTTTTAATAAATCCATATCTGCTAAGAATGGTTAATAATTGGTGATAGGATTTTATAATAATTTGACGATAGTCTTCATCCTTATTTAGATCTTTTTGCATTTGTTTAATAAGATTTCTAACTTCATATTTGTGTTTTTGAGTCCAATACATGTAGTATACAGTTACTAGTAATGAAGCCGGTATTCCAATAAATAAGGGTATGTATTTTTTGAAATCAAATGGAGCTATAGGTGTTGATGATTTTGTTATACTGATTGATACGCTAACTTCAGTGTATTCAGATTCAGTGAACATTTCATTAACTGATTTACCATATCCGCCTTCATAATTTATATCGATTGATACAGTAGTTCCATTGCGTGGAAACATAAAGCTGTATACTGCTTTTCCATTTACATCGGTTGTAACTATTTGGTTCAAATTTTTATTTTCTAAAATTACAAGACTATTAGTTCTGGTCAATTGGTACATAGTGATATTGACATTAATATTCGAAGATGGCAGTGGAGAGTTATCATCTTCTTTAAGGAATATAGTAATATTCACTATGTCTCCAGGATAAATTGGTAAATCGTTGGTTTGTTGTTCGATCTCAAAATCTAAATTAGTAATGACTAAAATATTTTCGTTACTGCTATGTGTATTTCCTTCAAGGAATTCAGATCCTGCGTATCCTAATTTCAAAGTTTTATTGTTTCTATATATCTCCGGAACAATACCTTTGGAAGTAAAAGTTGTTTGATTATTATATGTTGTATTTAGAGGTTCATTTCCAATAAATGCCGTTAGATTTCCTTCTAAACGGTTTCCGAGATCATCAATTAGAATACCAGTAACAGTTATAGCTCCTCCCCTCACAATTTTACCCTCAAACCAATCGCCTGTTATTTCTACAGAGTCGAAATAACTTTTTCCATATACTGCCAAAGTAGTATTTACTTCATTACTAAGATACCATTGAGTTTCATTGTAATGTGCAGTTATATTATCTATACCTAGATCATAATTTGAGACCAAAGTATGGTTAATACTAAAGATGCCTAGTAGATCAGTTTTAACATAGTATTCAGACTGTCCGATAAATATGCCTATTATTTCATTTTCCAGAGGTATTCCACTATTGTCTGTGACAGTACCACTTACGGTTGTATTTTCTCCTCTGAATGCATCTGTGGCATCTACAGATATTATAATTGTACTTTGAGGAACAACGGATAGAGTATGTTTGGCCTTTTCCATACTATTACTGGCCACAACAGTGATGTCCACATCGAATATTACAGTTTGTAATTCATCGATAAAAATAGTATAACTAAATTGGCCATTTTCATCAGTTTGGATTAGTTCATATGAATTAATTTCAATTTCTAAGTTTACATTTCCAATTGGAAATCCCAATTCATCAATTACTGTCCCTGAGATATTATATTCCGAATTTCGTTGAGCTCTACACTTCCATTCCTCAACAGGTTCTTCTACACATTTTGTTGAGCTGTCTAATAATAAAGAAGGCGAAGCTAATAGTGATAAATTAGCAACTTCAGAACTCCCGAATAGACTGTCCGAACCAAATATTCGAACTGAAATATTATGACTTCCGGCCTCTTTTGTTGATAAATCTACTGAATGGGTATATCTTCCTTCACTATTTGTTTCAGCTGAAGCCACATAGGTGTCATCAAAATATAAATTAACTATTTGTTGGGAGATACTCTCATTATTGTGATCTGTAAGGTTTCCTTCTAATTTTATTGTGTTAGTTCTAAGACATTCATTACATATTTCATTACTCTGTATAGATTCTATAGTTAAACTGCTTTGACCTTTTATAGTGATTGTATAAACTGAAACATCAGACGGGTGTATGTCATCTTCAGATGGGTTGTACGTTGCTGTTAAGATAGTTTCACCCCACGTTGCATTTCCGGGGATAAATAGGTCAAATTCCCAATCTTGGTTTCCAGTTATATCTACATTTCCAACTTCATTATTATCATATTGTATACTAACAGACCCTATAGGCGGTTCGATTGAATCTCCTAATATAGCACCTCTAATAACATAATTATTATTCATTTCAAGTATATTTGGATTCTCTTCATCAAAGCTTAAATTAATGGAAGCATTGATTACACGAATGTATTTTGTAATCTGGTAATTAGTAATATTTTCCGTTCCATTGTATTTGAAGACTAATTCAAACACATCATCTTCAGTCTTTGGTAAACTTATTACAATAGCAAAACTTCCGTCTTCATTAGTGTCTTGATAGTATGTAGTTTCATTAAATACTAGTTCAACAGTTTCACCCCCTAATTCTAAGTCATTTAATTCAATTAGTTTCCCAGTCACAATCGTTGTTTGTTGACTTGCTCCAGTTGAAGGCACATTAAGAACCATGGAGCTATTTCCTTTAATTTTCAGATCTAGTACTGGACTCCAACTTTCTATAATTCTCTTAGATTCGTTTGCATGTATTACAAATTGTAAAGGCCTGTGCAATTGTATGATCCAATCTCCCGATTTTATCTCCGCTTCAATAGCACTTACATTACATATGACTTCAGTAAATCCGTCAGCATCACTAATTCCTTGACCAATTATATGGTATGGACTTCCATATTCTTCAGTTTCATTTATGTATGCTTCTACTAGAACTCCAACATATGGCTCTCCGGAACTAATGTTTACCATATTAAATGACCAAATGAATTCTTCATCTTTATAGATTATCTCTGGCGGAGCTTCAGGAATTCCAGCTCTTGACGGTGGACTACCCCAAGGAGGGTCATCATCGTCATAATTGCCGTATACTGGATTTTCTTCATCTATATCCCCATCATCCCAATTATCTTCATCCGTATTTTCTTCTTTAGGATTAGAGGTATTCCATCCTTGAACATCATAAAATAATTGAGGTGTATTGTCATCACCGGTAATATTCCAGTAATAAAATAGTTCATCATAGTCAGTTAATCCATCATCGTCAGTATCGCTATTTTTTGGGTTTGTACGTGAATTATAGGTGTCATTTGAGGGAAGAACTTCTTCTAGATCAAATACTAAATCACCGTCTGAATCTATCTTTGTTGGGTCGGAAGGATAATTGTATTGGTTATCTATACTATCTAGATTTATATTCGCAGGATCAATTTCATCTCCATCCCATAAGGTGTCACCATCAGTGTCTTTGTCTAGGGGGTCTGTAATGTAACCTCCATCATTTACTCCATTCATCTCGTCTAAATTAGCTATTCCATCACTATCTGCATCTTCATAACCATCTAAAGTTCCATCTCCGTCAGTATCATTGGTAGTTCCATCATAGTTAAGGCCTTGATTTGCCCTTACGTATTCCCATAAGTCTGAAAGTTCATCACCATCAGTGTCTATGTTTAGGGGATTGAGGCCAACTGCAATTTCAAGTCCATCATTAAGTATATCACCATCTGAGTCTGAATCTAGAGGGTCGGTACCGTGTGTATTAACTTCATCACCATCATTTAATTCATCTTCATCTGAATCCGAATTTAGTGGATTAGTTGAATGCGTATTTATTTCATCATAGTCACTTAATCCATCCTCATCAGTATCATTTTTTGTTGGATCTGTAAAGTATGTGTTTACTTCCGTACCATCTTCAATTAAATCATTGTCCGAATCCGTTTCGGTAGGATTTGAACCATGTACTAATATTTCTTCTCCATCGGCAAGTCCATCATCATCGGAGTCTGAATCTAAAGGGTCAATTCCTTCATAATTCACTTCATAATAATCAGTCAGGTCATCATCATCCGAATCGGAATTTAATGGATCAGTTAAATGCGTATATATTTCGTCATAGTCACTTAATTGGTCTCCATCAGTATCGGGATTATTTAGATCAGTATTAGTTATATTCCATTCGGTGTAATCGTTTAGCATATCATCATCCGAATCTGAATCAGCAGGGTCACTTCCTACTGTATCTACTTCATATCCATCAGGTAACCCGTCACCATCTGAATCGGAATCATTTGGATCAGTCCCATATACCTCCTCTTCACCATTTGTTAATCCATCATCATCGTCGTCATTTGCAGCAAGGTTATCATCAGCCGGATTATTTGGATTAGTTTCATCAGTTAAAATTTCAACACCATCTCCGACTCCACCTCCATCAGTGTCCCAATCTAATGGGTCTGTGTACGCGGGATTTTCATTTACTTCATATCCATCACTTAATCCATCATTATCCGAATCCGAGTCCATTCCATCAGTACCATATGTATTTCGTTCTTCACCGTCACTTAATCCATCATCATCAGAATCATAATTATTTGCGTGTGTCGAGTAATTATTTACTTCATCATAGTCTCCAAGACCATCTCCATCCGTGTCAGTTGAGGTAGGGTTTGTATTATGGATTTCAGTCTCATTATAGTCTTCTAATTCATCTCCGTCGGTGTCTTTTTCCAGTGGATTAGAACCATATGTATTGATTTCTAAACCATCATTAAGCATATCGTTATCTGAGTCTGAATCTAGAGGGTCAGTATTGTGTATAGCAATTTCAGATCCATCATTAAGTCCATCATCATCACTATCTTCATCATCTGGCTTGGTACCGTAATTAAGGACTTCACTACCATCATTTAGTCCGTCCCCATCAGTATCTTCAGTATTTGGGTTAGTTCCATGAGTATTGATTTCATCTCCATCAGTTAATCCATCGTTGTCAGAATCAGTATCTAAAGGATCAGTTCCATATGTGTTAACTTCCTCT
>TARA_B110000438_G_scaffold22719_1_pt1 | contig 17376 bp, 14 predicted proteins | sample TARA_B110000438 | Tara Oceans TARA_B110000438 (sample SAMEA4398413) | marine metagenome | biome: Polar Biome; feature: [MES] marine water layer (ENVO:01000295) within the mesopelagic zone...; material: water (ENVO:00002006), including particulate matter (ENVO:01000060) such as...... | reverse complement strand
CTTTTCCCCATTCTTCCAACATTTGGTTTCACATGGGAGTTTTAAAAATGAATTATTATTTAAAAAAGTTAATGGTTCTATGTCCACTTTTTTTTCATGGTTGTGATTTTAATGATCAGACTATTGATTACGAAGAGAACTTAGTTGTGTTTGCTTCTATTGTTGCTAATTTACCAGTAAAAGACACTGTACTTGTTTCAAGAACAGCAGGAATTGATGAGGATATAGTGGTAGATCAACTTTGGATCAATGATGCCAGTGTTTACTTAGTTGATGATTCAACAAATAATCTTCTTGAGTTTATAAATGTTGGTCCAGGGAAATATTTTCCATTAACGGACAGTTCAAATATTGAAGAGATTCAGATTTATTTAAATTATATTATTCAGCCTGGTAGGACCTATCATTTGGTTGTGAATCATGAGATTGACTCAGTCATTGCAACCACGACTGTACCATCAGAAATGAACATAACTTCAATTGATATTGGAGATTATAAGTGCCCTGATGGTGAGACTATACCATCTAAAATTATTGATGCTAATAATCTAGACAGTCTCTCTTCAGATCAATTATTAACACTATTATCCAATCCAGAAAACTTTGTGGAAACATATAATATCAATATCGATACAGTTACTTATAGGTTTGGAGATTGTTTTACAAAAAGCTTTGCAAGTTATCCTATGTTTACGATTGATTTTGATTCAGAAAATCATCAGACAGTTAAAATTGTTACGTATGCATTAGATGCATATAAAAAAGGACTTGAGCCCCTTGATACACTTAGTAATGTAACAGATCCAGATAGTGGTGGATTTTTTGATTATAATTACAACAGTATAAGAGATACTGCTTTTGTCAATTTAATATATGATACGAGTCTCGGTTTTAGAATATGGAAAGGTTCTTATCCCCGAGATGAGAATAGTGTGCCTTATAGAATTAATCCTTGGCAGTGGAATATTGAGGAAGCACCATCAGGGATGATGTGGCTATATTTTGATTATTATGGTCTACAGATGGTGACCTATCAATCAACAAGTGAGTCATATTTTAATTATTTCAGTGGTGACCCTGTAGGACAAAATATTTATCTGTTACCTCAATCTAATTTTGAAAATGGGCTTGGTATTTTTTACAGCTCTTTTTCATCCTCATTTTTAGTTTATGTTAAGCAAGATGACTAAAATAGTATAATAGTATTTACCCGTTAATAAAAAAACCCTGCTTAAGCAGGGTTTTTTTATTAGTAGCCCGTAGGAGAATCGAACTCCTGTTGCCAGGATGAAAACCTGGAGTCCTAACCACTAGACGAACGGGCCAAAATAATACAAGGACGGTGTATTAGGGGGCAAAATTTATTGTCAGTTGAAAGCCTTCACCAACCCATTTTTACAACTAAAAGTTTTAGATTGTCTTATCTAGTATATCAAGAAGCTGTCCTTTTTGATGTAGCTCCAATGCAATGTCAGCTCCGCCGATTAATTCTCCTTTTACAAATAATTGAGGTATTGTTGGCCAGTTGGAATACTCACTTAACTTTACACGGATCATTGGGTCCTCAAGTACGTTTATATCTTTAAAGTCTACACCATAATGTTTTAGAACCTGGACGACTGAGTTTGAGAAACCACACATAGGCATCTCTTTTGTTCCTTTCATGTATAGGATAATAGTGTTTTTGTTAATATCATTAATAATCTGTTCTTTTAAATCCATATCTAATTCCTTATTTTTTTACAAGTTTCATTCCTTTATAACTACAAGCTTTACAATGATAATACTTTACATTTACAAAATAGAGAACACTTAAAAATTTATGGTTTAAGTTTCTCCTGATACGATGGAGTGTACCACCACACTCAGGGCAGTCTACTAATTGTGAAAAGCGCTCTATCATTCGTTCTCTCCAGCGGTTTGCAATCAAAAAAAGTACATACAGAATAAGACTGATACCTACTATATCTGAAGCTTCTACTTTATTGGCTAAGAAAAAAAGGCCATCTCTGAACCATGCTATACCTCCACCGGTAGTAACGAGTACTTTTCTGATAAATAGATAAATGTAGTGTTTTATTTCAAGGTCTTCTACTAATAGAAAGATACCTAGTCCTAATAATAAAACAACTTTGATCTCAAAATTATATTCTTTTAAGAATGGTTCGTGTCGGGGCTTTATGATTCCTTTTCGTTTTTGAGCCATTGATAATTCTAAATAAATAGGATTAGAAATTAAAATAAATTTTTCTTTACAATGGAAATAATAGAAGAAATATTAAATATTGATCAATTGTTATGATTAAAATATTTCTGCTAAACTTAATACTAATATTTAGGATCAATAAATGAAACTTATCTCTTGGAATGTAAATGGTATCCGTGCTGCAGTAAAAAAAGGTTTTCTTGAATATTTAGATAAGGAGCAACCAGAAATACTTTGTATACAAGAATCTAAAGCGCACAAAGAGCAGCTTACTTCTGAGATTCTTAAAGATCATGGCTATCATACTTATTGGCATTCTGGGGTTAAAAAGGGATACAGTGGAGTTGCAACCTTTTGTAAAAAAGAACCGTTGTTTGTACAGCAAGGATTGGGGATTCAAGAGTATGATGATGAAGGAAGAGTCTTAATAACAGAGCATTCAAATTTTCTTCTTTATAATATTTATTTCCCCAATGGCCAGAAAGATGAAAATAGGTTGAATTATAAATTAAAATTCTATGACGATCTTTTACCCATTATAAATGATCAAGTAGAATCTGGAAATAATGTAATAGTTACTGGTGATTGGAACACGGCACATCATCCTATAGATCTCGCACGTCCAAAAGATAATATAAAAACATCAGGGTTTATGCCTAAAGAAAGAGAAAAGCTTGATGAGTATGTAAGCCAGGGTTGGGTAGATACTTTTAGACTATTCCATGAAGAAGGTGAAAGGTATTCATGGTGGACCTATCGATTTGGTGCGCGAGATAGAAATGTTGGGTGGCGGATCGATTATTTTTTCGTGAATCAGGACATGGCAGATATTTGCCTTAATGCAGATATCCATTCTGAAGTTTTAGGTTCAGACCATTGCCCTGTATCTCTTACACTAGATCTTTAAACTTATTTTTTTGACAGATTGTCACCTTTGAATATTTGCCACCAAGATAGCGCATGGAGTATTTTTTGTTTTTTAAGAATGCTTAAAATTTCTTTATCGATCATATTTTGATCATTTGATATAAAAATTTGTTCAATAGATTTATTTTTACTGTCGATCACATGATTTTTTAAAATCACTTTTTTATATCCAAAACCAAACTTTTTTTCAAAAGGACTAATATTTGAGTCAAGCTTATTGATTAGCGGATTACCAAATGATTGATATTCAAATTTATTAGGAGCAATCAGTGAAACGAGAGTTGGGGTTATATCTATGTGGCTTCCGGGAGTGTTAATTTTATTTAACTGAGGTTTTATATAATTCTCCCCATAAAGTATTAATGGCACAGCTGAACGCTCATATAGTGTTGGCTGAGCATTAATAAACCTTCGACCATAATGATCGCCAGTAAAAATAAAAAGGCTTTCCGGATATCGCTTTTCTATATTTTTAACAAAATTTCCAATTGCCCAATCACTATACCAGATATGTCCTAATTGTTTCATGGTCATAGACCCATCGAATTGTGATTTTAGATTACTCGGAATTTCTTTTAAGGGGAATCCATATTTTTCTAAATCGATATTATAAGGTGGGTGATAACTAGTAGTTAAAATAACATTGAAGCTCTTTATATCATCCCTATTCTGATTCTCTATATAAGTAAATAATTGATCATCATCGACACCCCAAACGATATTTGAATTCTTTTTCTCAATTTGCGGAGAACCATGAACTTCATCAAAGCCTTGTCCTTCAAATAAGTTTCCAATATTTTGCCAAGAAAGAAATCCACCATAATATAATCGAGTTTTATACCCAAATTTCTCAAATATGTAAGGAATTGAAGTAGGGAATGATACTTTAGTAGAGGCAACACGACTAATATTTACACCGGTATAAGGAATACCTGTTAATATCGATGATATAGAGGCCATAGTGCTCTCACCTGAAGGTAAAAAGCGATTAAAAAACATTCCTCGATCGGCAAGGGAATGTAAGTTTTCGGCTAGGCCAAGTGACCTATATTGAGGCAAAAGAGGCCACATATCATAGCTTTCCATAATAATAAAAAAAATATGTTTTGGAAGCTTATTATTTTTACTGGATACAATCTGATTTAAATAGTTTGATAATAAAGAATCTTTGCGAACTCCGAAATATTCTTGAGCAGCATCAGACGGCTTCAATTCTCCAAAAAATTGTTCTACGTTTGTCTTTTTATTAATTTTTCTAAAATCCTGGATTGCATATTGAAGGTGAGTAAGTGGATTCATTATTGTTTTATTAAGGAAATTATCACTAGTAATATCTGACCATTTTCTTATTGCTGGCCGACTCTTGAATGATCCTCTGATAGATCCTGAAAAGCTGACAATTATTAAAATTATAATTAATGATCTTTTACTTAAAGAACTTGGATTAAAAAATTTATACTCCGAAAACTTTTGAAAATGAAGTTGATTATTTTTAATAAGGGACCACATACACCATGAGATAAATACTACAACCAAAATATTAATGATAAGGTAATGCTCTAAAATAGCAGTCTTAAATACGGCTAATCCATCATCATAGAATGCTTCAAAAATGAAAAAATTAAATTGATTTCCAAATTCTTTAAAATATGGTAGTGTTACAACCGAACCGAGTGTAATTGTCAAAATACCCAGCGTTGTAAAAAAGGTTCTTAATGGACTAAATAATATTTTGAAATTCAATGGAATTAGAATAAGTGACAGAAAAGGGACAAGGATAAAGGCACTAGATATTTTTGAATCAAATCTGAAACCATGAGAGAGTGTTAGTATAATATCATGAAAATCCGTTAGAGGGTTTATACTCTTATAAAACCATAAAATCATAATAACTCTAAAAATGGATTGCATAAAAACCAATAAGAGATATACTTGAACTAGTAATGCAAATTCCTGAATAAAAGTTGACCACTTGTTTTTCAAAATTTCATCCTGCTCTCACCTAAGAATTTTACTAAATGGTCAATATCTCCAGTCTGAATATAATCTGGATATTTACGAACTGCTCGTGCATTTAAAAAATCATTGGTAGGCGTCCATGTCATAACTCGAAGTCCTAAGCTGTGAGCCTCTAAGATGTTGTCTTTAGAAACTTTTGACCCTAATCCAATACCAAAAAGATCTAACTCCTTTGCGATCTTAATGCCATTTTTGAAACCATTACCGGTTATGAACTGACGAATTTCTAGGGCTCTTTCTTTTAACTTTCGATGAAATTGAACATGGTCAGCTTCAATGAAAATTTTATTTTTAATTCCGTATTTATTGTTAAGTAATTCAATAGCATCAATAAATTCTGTATAAAATGAAAGAGTGTCTTTATTGCTAACGATGTTGAACTTACAATCAAAAGAAAAAATATAATCATTATCAGGTGCTAGAGTTGAAAATAAGTTATCAACTGATATTACGTGAACCGCTTTAGGATAGTCGCCATTATAATAACAACTTGAAAGCTCATCAGTGGTATAATCACTGACTTTTCCGTTGAAGTTTGTATATTTATCAAGAAATCGATGATGATAGATAATTAACTTTCCATCTTTTGCAAGTTGCACATCGATCTCACTTCCAATCGCACCTCTTTTTAGAGCTTCTAATATAGAGGGCAAAGAGTTTCCTGGATAACGGTAAGACTTTGACATCCCTCTATGGCCAAGAACCCCAATTTTATTATTACTGAGGTTGGAGATATTTGGTTTAATTTGACTATAGAATAAGATAAATGTAAGTAACAAAGCACTGACAATTAAAATAATTATATATTTTTTGTGACCTTTTTTATTGATAAAAAGTACTTTATTCATAATTATTAATTACGTTGTTAATATTCTAATTACAATAAGAGTTCAGGAATAATTAGATCTGAAAAGAGCATCCCCTTTCTTGTAAGCGATATAGTGTTTTGGTCTTCATTAAAATATTCTTCCCATTTTAATTTAGCTGAATAGTAATTTTTTATAAAATCACTTTTATATGTTCCTGAGAATTCGTCTAGGTCAATTCCTTCAACCATACGAAGCCCAAACCCGATATATTCATTTAGGTTGTCTTTTTTTGTTAATACTTCAGATATAGATACAGGAGATTTTCCAGATTCTATTTGTTGGATGTACTGATCCAACGAGCGGGTATTATTCCAACGACTAGAACCATTAAATCCATGGGCAGATGGACCAAAAGCTAAATAGGGGTGGATTCTCCAATAATGGATATTGTGTTGACATTCCATCCCAGCCTTTGAAAAATTTGATACCTCATATGTACAAATCCCATTGCTATTTAATATCTCGTGGGTACGTGTGAACCATTCACCTGTTTGACTATCCTGTGGCATTTGGACTTGCCCATTTTTCACCATTTGAAAAAGATCAGTGCCTTTTTCCATAGTGAGTGTATATGCTGAAATATGTTCCGGGTCTAGATCAATAATCTTATTTAGATCACGCTCCCAGATGTCCCATGATTGCCCAGGGATAGAATAAATTAAGTCAAAGTTAATATTATCAAAACCAACTGAGCGCGCATTCTTATATGTCTCAAAAAATTGTTCTTTATTATGGATCCTTGTTAGAAACTTAAGAAGGCTTGGCTCTAATGATTGAACACCGATAGATAGTCTATTAATTCCCATTGAATGATAATCTTTTAATCTTTGTTTTGGAGCCTCACCAGGATTGGCCTCAATTGTGAACTCTTTGACTTCAGATAGATCATATTTATTGCTTAGCGATGTAATGATTGATTCTAAAAAGTTTGCTTCTATTATGCTTGGAGTGCCACCACCAATAAAGATGGTATCAAATTTCCAATTATTCGAGTCAATATTGCATCTTTCGATCTCAGTATTAAGAGCATTGATAAATCGAGGTATCGAATCTTCTTTTTCTGCAATAGAATAAAAATCACAGTACATACATTTCACAGCACAGAATGGAATATGAATATAAATTCCTGCAAGTTTCATCAATCAATTTACTTGTTAAAGTCTAATATTTTTGACCAATCTTTTAGTATGATATTTATGACAGGTTGATAGAAATTTGGCTTATGGCTTTAAGTATAAAGATCGTTAAGACTGATGGAGATCATAAAGAGTGTCTTTCAATTAGAGAAAAAGTATTTGTATTTGAGCAAAATATTTCAAAAGAACTAGAGATGGATGATCATTTAATTGATGCTGTGCATGTTCTGGCTTTTGTTGATCAGAAACCGGTTGGAACAGCTCGCTATAAAAGTACAAATTTCGGTGTGAAGTTGGAGCGATTTGCAGTTCTGAAAGAACATAGGAGCTTTGGTATTGGAAAAGAACTGGTTGATTTTATTTTAGATCATTTATCAGATCAAGATCTCATATATCTTCATGCACAGGAACAAGTAATAACTTTTTATAATAAATTAGGGTTTGATCCAGTAGGGAAAATATTTTTTGAAGCTGAAATAGCGCACCAGAAAATGATTTACTCTGGGTAATTTCTGAAATATGGCACATAGTATTTATGCACGTCTAGGAGCCTTAATTCTACCCTATTGGATGGTACTATTAGTTTCTACGCTATCAGCTCTGATATATGTGGTTTTTAATAGTCTTTCAATTTGGCTAACTGCCTCTCTTATCAATAATATATTGTCGGATTTTGATAAGCTATTAGAGAACCATAAAACTTTATCAAATAATATTGTGAGTCTGAATGATCAATTAAAATATTGGACAAATCAACTCATTCTGCGTGAAACTCCTCTTGAAACTATAAAAACATTATGCATTACAATACTGACGGTTTTTATCATAAAGAATATCTTTCTTTATCTTAAAAACATATGTTTAACATATATCCAATTTAATTTAATCACCAAGATCAGAAATGATCTCTATTCTCATTTTCATAATCTTTCTTTATCTTTTTTTGATCGTGCAAAAAGTGGTGAGTTGACATCTATTCTTGTCACGGATGTTTCAAATATGAGAGTTGCTTTAGGTACAAGCTTTCATAAGATGCTTGTAGAACCAATCAATATTATTATGTTTATTGTTCTATTATTCATCATAAACATAAAACTAGCTATTTTTGCTACAGCTATTATACCTTTGACAGCATTAATAATTTTCTGGATTGGTAGTAGTATCAGAAGAAAATCTAGACGGACAGCAAAACAAATTGCTGGCATCATGGGTATCACTACAGAGATACTCAATTCAATCCGAGTTGTAAAGGCCTTTGGGACAGAGGATCAGGAAAGAAAGCGATTTAAGAAAGAACAGCATCGATATTATAATCTTATTTCAAAGCAAGCGCGGTTAAGATTGATAACATCACCTATCACTGAAACAATTGGAGCAATCATCGGTGTCTCTTTACTTTGGATAGGAGGGATAGATGTGTTGGTTGAAGGGAGAATGAGCTCAGAAGATTTTATTCGTTTTATTTTAATATTATTTAGTGTCCTAGGTCCTATCAGATTATTAGGCAATGTAGGTGTTAACCTGCAAGTGGGAATTGCATCAGCTGAAAGAGTTTTTAATATATTAGATACTCCATCTGAAATTTTAGAAAAACCTAATGCAATCAGTACAATAGAATTTTCTGAAAGTATTAAATTAAATAATGTTGTATTTAGCTATGGTGAAGGAGCTCCGGTCTTATCTGACATCTCTTTTTCGATTGAGAAAGGTAGTATTGTGGCTATTGTTGGCCCTAGCGGTGCAGGGAAGTCAACGATCGCTGATTTAATCCCTAGATTTTATGAAGTTCAAGCTGGCTGTATTACGATTGATGGACAGGATATTCGCGACCTAAAACTCTCATCGATTAGGGAAAAAATGGGAATAGTCACTCAAGAGACTATTCTATTTGATGAGACGATCTCTTCTAATATCGCTTATGGGACATCTGAGTCAAATAATGAATTATTAATTAATGCTTCTAAAGCCGCTAATGCGTATGATTTCATTATGGATCAACCCAATGGATTTCAAACAATAATTGGAGAAAAAGGGGTAAAACTTTCAGGAGGACAGCGCCAACGGATTGCCATTGCTAGAGCAATATATAAAAACCCTCCGATTTTGGTTTTGGATGAAGCAACATCTGCCTTAGATACTAAATCTGAAAGACTCGTACAGAGCGCCCTGGATAACCTAATGGAAAATCGAACTGTTCTAGTAATCGCTCATAGACTTTCAACAGTAAGGAATGCTGACCAGATAATTGTATTAGATGGTGGCAAGGTTATAGAAAAAGGCACACACGATGAGCTCTATGAGAAAGAAGGGACTTACTTTGATCTTTATAATATTCAGTTTGAAAGTTAATATATTCTCAAATTCATTTTTTTGATTTTATATGTCGACTAAGTACAAAATATTATTTGATAGTTATCATTTATATCATTTACCACAGTTTGATCCAGTAATTGATCTATTATCTCAAGATGCTCGTTTTGAAATATTTCATTCTACGTGTTCAGAAAATAAAAAAATAGAGTTGGATCAGTGTCTCCCGATCCTTAGGTCTAGGCCTGGTACTGTAATTTTTGCAGATACTGAAGAAAAAAGGATGGCATTGATTCGTGACCTTAATTTAGATATCTTTATTTGTGGATGGTCACGTTACCCGATAGAAAAGTATGTATCTGAAAAAACACTAGTTGGTATGATCTATCATGGTATTGGTGTTAAGCCTTCTTATTGGAGAGATAATTCAAAAAGATTAGATATAAGGTTTGTGGAAGGAGAGTACCGTAAAAAACAATTAATAGATCATGGTGTCGAGACGGATTTGGCTCTTACGGGGTTCACAAAAATTGACCCATTATTTCCAGTGATAGACCACCCTTTTGATGATTTAAAAACAAAATTAGGACTAGATCTAAATAAAAAAACTATCCTTTTTGCACCTACATTTTATCCAAGTTCTATTGAAAGATTTGGAATGAAACTTGGTGACCTCACGGATGGTTATAATGTTATACTTAAACCGCATATGTGGACATATTTCTTAGATGAGTTTTCAGAATATAATCTAAAGCCACAGCGTAAACTTGTATATGATTTAGCAAAAACATTTGATCATATAAAATTATTGGGTCCTGAAATATATAATATAATCCCTTATTATCAGATTTCAGATATTTTGTTAACCGAAGCTTCCAGTACCATCTACGAAATGATCGCATTAGAAAAACCAGTGATCGTGAATAGGTTTTTTCGTTTAAAGTTGTCTCATAAACTATTTAGATATCGTTTATATCGGAAAAGACTAAGTAAAGAGATGAATGAAGATATTGCTAACTTTTGCTTCGAAATGCATAGAGCAAGTGATCTCCCTGAAACTTTAGAAGCCAGTCTCATCAATAATGAAAATAAGTTAGAGACCGTAAGAAATTATCAGAAAAAGATGCTACATCTTCTTGATGGAAAAGCTTCAGAACGTGTGCGAAGTACTATCTTAGAACGATTATCAAAACATTCTTAGATCAATATTATGAGACTCTTATTTTTTATTACAAAACCCTACTCATTACCAATTTTGGAACCAATTAAAAATTACTGTTTAAAAAGAAAAGAACTTGAGGTTGCTTGGTTCAAAGCCGGTTCAGCATCTTCATTAAGTATAAATGGGAAAGTACTTACTAATACAGATGAAGTAATTGATTATAAACCTGACGCAGTAATTGTACCCGGTAACGTTGTCCCTGATTTTTGGCCAGGTATAAAAGTCCAAATATTTCATGGACTGTGTGAAGAAAAAAAAGGGCATTATGATATAACAGGTTTTTTTGACCTTTATTGTACTCCGGGGCCCACTATGACTGAAAAATTTATTAATCTCAAAAAAAAATACGAGACTTTTTTGGTAAAAGAGATTGGATGGTCAAAAATGGATGCATTATATAATGTTCAAAATATTAAAGAAGCCAAAAAAAGAATGGGCCTAAATGTCAAAAATAAATTGATTCTCTATGCGCCTACTTTTTCTCCAAAATACACTTCTGCAGATGACCTTTTTAGTTCAATAAGAAATGCACAATCATTTGGTTATCAGTGGGTCGCTAAATTTCATGATCTTGAAAAGAAAGATACAATTAATAAATATGAAACAATTCAATCTGACCTTTTTCATATTTCAACTGAAATAGATATTCTCCCGTTGATGATGGCCGCAGACCTTTTAATTACCGACACCTCTTCTGTTGCATATGAATATTTAATTTTAGATCGCCCGATTATAACATATCAGGCAAATACCAGAATTGAAAAAGGGGTTGATATAATGGACCCCGATGATCTTATCGGAGCAATAACAAGATCAATTGAAGACCCCAGTGAGTATAGTTATTCCAGAAATGAGATACTCTCTGATATTCATCCTCATAATGATGGGCTCAGCTCCAAACGTTTAATTAATGTAATAAAAGAAGTTCTTGACTCAAATGAATTAGGTCAGCTAAAACCAAAGCCTAGAAATTGGATCAGGAAAAAATATATTCGAAGTATTGTATCTAAATGAAGATTCTTTTTGAGCATCAACACCTCTATTACCTTCCGCAATTTGAACCCATCATAATCCTATTGAAAAAAATAGAGGTCAATGATCTTTATGGCTCACTTTCAGTTTCAGTACCTAAAATTGAAAAGAATTTATTTAATGATGAGATGGCTCGATTAGGATTAGGGGTCATTGAAGGAAATTCTGAATCTCAGAGAAGGCGTATTTTAAAAGAGATGAGCTTTGATATTATTTTTGTCGGAAATAAAACATCTCTAAGCTATATCAAATCAAAAAGTTCTTTTTCAGTTATGATCTATCATGGGATTGGCCTAAAACAATCATATTATACAGATCTATCTCATAAGATGGATTTAATATGTGTAGAGTCAAGTAGTAGAAATAAGAGCCTTAAGAGGATGGGCTTTAATAGTGTTGAGACAGGGTTTACCAAGCTTGATCTGCTAAAAAATTATGATAGGATTAATCCCCGTGAATTATCTAGGCCGAGAGTATTGTATGCCCCAACTTTTTTTCCTTCTTCTATTCAGAAGACCATTCCTTATCTGAGGACATTAGTTGACTTTAAAATTCAAATCAAGTTACACCATTTTTTCTGGACCAATCCCCGATATATGAAAATATGCTCCTTCCTAAAAGAAGAGATAAAAGGTCTTAAACATATCTCATTGATCCCGTTTGAAGAATATAATATCTTAAAATGTTTTTCATCATCAGATCTACTTATATCAGACTTCTCTTCTACTCTTTTTGAATTTTTAACAGTAAACAGACCTATCATTCAGGCTACTTATTTTACTTCCAGATTTAAGTATCAAATTTTTCCTCAATTACTAAAAAAGAGAATGGATAAGAGGAGAGAGAGGTTAGTTGATTTCACTCTGAAATGCGATTCTCCTGAAGAGATCTCAAACCAAATACATGTTAGCCTATCCGATTCTAATAATTTTGAGGGTAGGAGGCTAGCGGCTTCTAAAATTTTTCTTGGGAATATAAATGAGAATGCATCCAAAAAAGTAATAGATGCAATTAAATCTCATGGAATTCCAATTGGTCAGACGGAATGAAACAAGTAATATTATACTCGTTATGAAAGCATTTATTTTAGCTGCAGGCGTCTCACGTCGGTTATACCCTCATACATATAATACTCCTAAATGCCTCTTAGAGGTGGCAGATAAGCCAATCATACACTATCAATTAGAAGCCTTAGAAAGTTTAGGAGTTCTGGATATTACAATGGTTGTCGGTTATCATCGTGAGATGTTGATGGGGCATGTTAAAGAGCACTTTCCAAACTTGAGTTTTAATTTCTTGATCAATAATCATTATTTTGAAACTAATACTGCATATTCAGTATTTATTGGTAAAGAGATATTATCTCAAGATAGTTTTCTTTTAATGAACGCAGATGTTGTCTATCCCAAAGAATTATTAGGAAAAGTTGTAGATTCTAATTTTGAGACGGTTCTTGCAGTAGATGTTAAATCTTGTGGAAGAGAGGAAGTTAAAGTTATTGATGGTGGTGAACATAAGGTAGTTGCTATAGGAAAAGAGTTAATTGAAGCACAGTGCCTGGGGGAATTTATTGGAGTGGCTAAATTATCTTACCGGTTTACAAATCTATTTTCGGAGTCCTTGGAAAAATTAATTAATGCTGGAGGTAAGAACGATTATTTTGAAGCTGGAATCCAGCCACTTCTAGATAAAATAGATGTACATTATTTAGATGTATCAGAATACCCATGTCTAGAAATTGATTTTATTGAAGATCTAGAATCTGCTCGAAAACTTTTTTAGAGTCAAACAATGTCAAAAGAATGGACCCTTATCCTCGATTTTGATAGTACTATTGTACAAATCGAATCATTAGATATTTTCGCTGAAATAGTTCTTAAGAATACCCCAGATCATATATCTATTTCTGAAGAGATAAAAGAATTGACAAGTGCGGGTATGACGGGTGAAATTAGTTTTCAAGAGTCTCTGCAAAAAAGAATGCAACTTTTAAAGGGGTCTAAAAAAGATGTTTCAGAACTTTGCGAGATTCTTAAAGATTCTATCACACCTTCTTTTTATAAGAATCGAGAATGGCTAAAAATGCATTCTGAAAAAGTATTTATTATTTCTGGCGGTTTTAAAGAAAGCATACTTCCAGTTGGAGATATTCTGGGTATAAAATCTGAGCATGTTTTTGCAAACAATTTCACATATTCGGATACTGAAAATATTACCGGTCTAGACCAAGAAAACATTTTGTGCCGTTCCAAGGGTAAACTCGATTTACTAAGAAGCCTTGGAATATCAAATAATATTATTGTCGTAGGAGACGGTAGTACAGATGCAGAGATAAAAGAGTTAGGGGAACATGTCACTTTTATTGCCTTTACTGAAAACATTACACGGTTACCAGTGGTAAAAAAAGCAGACAGAGTTTTGAGCACATTTGATGATGTCATCCATTTTATTGAGACAATCAATTGATTAAATTTAGTCTATTGAATTTTTATAGAATATTTTGAGGTATAATATATGAGCCTTTTGAAAAAAGAATTACAGAGTCAAATACCAAAAGTTCAAAGTGAGATTCAGCAATTGATCGCTGATAAAGGTGATCAAAAGATCAGTGATGTTACTGTTGCCCAGGCATACTCCGGACTGCGAGGAATAAAAGCATTCGTTTGTGACACATCATCTGTGTCCGCAGATAAGGGACTCATCATTCGTGGTATACCTCTTTTAGAGATAACTCATATTTCACCAGAGGAAGTTTTCTTTTTGCTTCTAACGGGGAGACTGCCTGAAGAGAGTGAGCTTGGTGATCTGAAAACGGAATTTTCATCTCATCTTGAGATTCCAGAGTATGTATGGAATGTCTTAAGAGAGATGCCTCCAGATTCTCACCCAATGACTATGTTTAATACGGCTATTCTTGCAATGCAGGGAGAAAGTGTTTTTAGGGAAAAATATGATGAAGGGATGCCAAAGAGTGAGTACTGGGAAGCTATCCTAGATGATGGTATTCAGCTTCTTGCAAAACTACCTGCACTTGGAGCAGGAATTTACCGAATGCGGTTCAATAAGGGCGATCGTATCTCTCCTAACCCAGTTAAAGATTGGTCAGGTAATTTTGTACATATGATGGGATTACCCGATGAGTCTGGTGATCTTCATAAACTAATGAAACTCTATTTTATGCTTCATTGTGATCATGAAGGTGGAAATGTTAGCGCCTTTGCTTCCCATACCGTTGCCTCAGCATTATCAGACCCTTATTACGCAATCTCTGCTGGTTTAAATGGACTTGCAGGACCGCTTCATGGTCTAGCGAATCAAGAATGTTTGAAATTTGTGTTAAGTATTCGAGATGAATTCAATGGGTTACCTTCTGAGGATGAACTGAAGAAGTATTGTTGGAATCGTTTGAATAGTGGAAGAGTTATACCTGGCTATGGGCATGCAGTACTTCGATGCCCCGACCCAAGGTTCTCAGCTTTTATAAATTTTGGCCAAGAGCATATTAAAGATGATGATGTCTTTGGTATTGTTGATCGATTATTCAAAGTAGTACCAGGGGTTCTAGAAGAACAGGGTAAAGCAAAGAACCCATGGCCCAACGTTGATGCGGCCTCAGGTTCATTGCTCTACTATTATGGTCTTCGAGAATTCAATTTTTATACGGTTCTTTTTAGTATCTCCCGTACCATGGGTATGGTCTCTCAAATGGTCTGGGAGAGAGCTCTAGGTATACCTATAACACGGCCTAAATCAGTGACCACTGATTGGATAAAAGAAACAGTTTAGTGATATGAGATATTTTAGGAGCTTGCTTTTTGGGTTTATCTTGGTCAGTCAGCTCATTTATTCGAATGATAGATATCAAACGGTTAGGTTGTATAGCCCAACACCTGAAAAACTTAATACTCTTGCGAGTATAGGAGCCCCGCTTGATCATGCCACTGGTAAAAAAGGGATATATCTTGATTTTGTAATTGAAGAAGACCAGACTATTGAACTGATATCAAGAGGCCTTGATATTGAGGTCTTAATATCGGATATGACGGAGTACTATCAGAGAAGAAGTATACCCGCATCAGAACGAGATTTTCCATTAGGGTCTATGCAGGGTAATTATACCTGGGATGAATTAAATAATAGATTTGATGAGCTTCAATTTAGTTACCCTAATATAATCTCAGAGCGTCTCATTATTGGAGAATCAGTAGAGGGACGAGATATTTGGGCTTTTAAAATCTCAGATAATCCGAATGATGATGAGGATGAGCCAGAGGTCCTATATACGGCATTAACACATGCACGCGAGCCACTTGGAATGATGAATCTGTTTTATTTTATTCAAATGATCGGTGAGGGTTATAGTGTAGACACTGAGCTTACATATTTAGTAAATAATCGTGAAATGTGGTTTGTACCAGTCATAAATCCTGATGGCTATATTTATAATGAATCTATCCAGCCTAATGGTGGTGGTATGCATAGAAAAAACCGTAGAGATACTGACTGTGGAAATGGCACAAGTCGCGGCGTAGATTTAAACCGGAACTATGGTTATGGGTGGGGGGCAAATGATACTGGGTCATCTCCAGATCCTTGTTCAACTACATATCGAGGTGATGGTGCATTCTCAGAACCGGAAACACAAGTTATCCGTGATTTTATTTTAGACCATGCATTCAAAAATATTTTGCATTATCATAGCTATTCAAATGTTTACATACATGCTTTTGGTGATGCATCATTACCTGACGAGCCTGACTTAACCACATTGAGAGATATTGGCAATGAAATGGCAACTTTTAACGGTTATAGTATTGGAACCGGCTATGAGGTAATAGGCTATACTGTTAATGGTGATGCAGTAGATTGGACATTTGGAGGGCAGAATATAATTTCATATACGCCCGAAGTGGGTTCATCTTCTCAAGGGTTTTGGCCATCTGAAAATGAGATAACCCAATTATGTTCTGATCAAGTACATCCAAATAAGGTCTTTGCATTTGTCGCGGGTGCAGATATTGTGCTATCTGATTACACCATCCCAAATAATGTTATTTTACCAGGAGATGAGATAGAGATAGAGATTGTAATTCAGAATAGGGGGCTTAGTAATTCTATTAGTGATATTGATATCTCCATTACGGCAATTGATGACTGGACCACTACAGAAGATCAAAATTATACGATTAGCGAAATGGATGCGAGAGACTCTGATGATTTTTCGATAATTATTAATATTAATGATTCGGCACCGCCTGGAGTCTATTCTGAGATTGTTATATTAATTGAGAGTGAAAATAGTATAACGAGGCAGGATACGATTCAGTTTTTAATCGGTCAGCCAAGTACTGTATTCTTTGATGGGTTTGAGACTGGTCTTTCTAATTGGGGTGTAGATGGGGACTGGGGCCTCACAGATGATGCGCCATCCGGATCATTAGCTCTAACTGATAGTCCTGAAGGAGAATACCAAGAAGGTCAAGAAACGATAGCTAGCCTTATCACGGTAGTTGACTTACAATATATATCTAATCGGCAAGTTAATTTTAAAGCAAAATGGGATATAGAATCAAACTGGGACTTTGTTCGCCTTCAAGCTTTTGTTGTGGATTCTGGATGGGTTAGTCTTGAAGGAATCTATACTGAGCCTGGGAC
>TARA_B110000438_G_scaffold111425_1_pt1 | contig 17428 bp, 13 predicted proteins | sample TARA_B110000438 | Tara Oceans TARA_B110000438 (sample SAMEA4398413) | marine metagenome | biome: Polar Biome; feature: [MES] marine water layer (ENVO:01000295) within the mesopelagic zone...; material: water (ENVO:00002006), including particulate matter (ENVO:01000060) such... | reverse complement strand
ATGAATTTCGCCAATCTTTAAAGTTATGCACTTGCATGAGGTCAAATTGCTGAGTATTAAAACGAGTTAGAGATTCGTGGTAACCGGCGGTATTTGCCGCTAGATTTTTACTGTCCACTTTGCTAGCTAAAAACAGATCTTTTTGAATATCAAGATCCTTGATCAAGTCACCCAAGACTAATTCTGAGCTGCCATAAGTTGGTGCGGTATCAATAAGAGTTCCCCCTAATTCATGGAATTTTTTCAAGGCCTCTTTGAGTGTGTTTCGAGCATTTTGATCATCTCCAACACCATAACGATTAGTCCCTATACCGATTACCGGTATCGATTCTTCCGTTGAGGGAATTTGTCGTCGGATTAGTTGATTTTCTAATGCACTATAGGATGGATTAATTGCCATTAGGGAACTTAAACTGAGACTTGCTTGAGTAAAGACTCTTCTTGAGATGGCCATATTTTGAATTTCCTTGTCCTGATTTTAATTTTTAACTACATAGCCCTAGCTTAGCAATAAATTTAATTGCAGAATACCAGTTCAATAAAGTAAATATTATTTCTTGGATCGGGATCAGTAATGACAAAAAAATATGCTGTAAAGACAAACGTTCAACATAAAACACACCTCAATCAAACTACCTACGAGGCAATGTATCGAGATTCCATTGAAAACAATGAGAGTTTTTGGGCGGATCAGGCTAAGCGTATTGACTGGATAAAATCGTTTACTGAAATTAAAGATGTTTCCTTTGCCAGTGATGATGTTCATATACGTTGGTTTGCTGATGGTACTCTGAACGCATGCTACAACTGCATTGATCGTCATTTGCCAGAAAAAAAAGACGCTATAGCCATTCTTTGGGAAGGCGATGACCCAAATCGTCAAGCTAGTATCACCTATGGTGAATTGCATCAAAGAGTGTCTGTATTTGCCAATGTACTTAAGTCTTTAGGTGCAAAACGTGGAGATCGAATTACTTTATATATGCCTATGATAGTAGAAGCTGCCATAGCGATGCTTGCTTGTGCAAGAATTGGGGCAGTTCATAGTGTGGTCTTTGGGGGTTTTTCTCCTGAAGCATTAGCGGGAAGAATCAGTGATTGCGAGTCGAATATTGTGATTACGGCCGATGAGGGATTGCGTGGCGGAAAAGCAATTCCCTTAAAAGAAAATGTTGATGCGGCACGAGCGAATCCATTAGTGTCAACTTTAAAAAAAGTTTTAGTGATTAAAAATACCGATGCAGAAATACCTTGGGATAAGGACCATGATGTGTGGCTCCATGAAGCAGCTATAGAGGTTGATGCGATTTGTCCATGCGAAGAAATGTCAGCAGAAGATCCATTGTTCATTCTGTACACTTCAGGCTCTACCGGCAAGCCTAAAGGTGTCTTACATACCACAGGCGGTTACATGGTTTATGCCTCGCTTACTCATGAGTATGTATTTGATTATCACTCAGGTGATGTCTTTTGGTGCACTGCGGATGTGGGATGGGTCACTGGCCATACTTATATTGTGTATGGGCCACTGGCGAATGGAGCAATTACCTTGATGTTTGAGGGTGTGCCTAACTATCCCAGTGCTGCTAGGTTTTGGGAGATTTGTGATAAGCATAAAGTAAATATTTGTTATACCGCACCGACTGCAATTCGAGCCCTTATGCGGGAAGGTGATGCTCCAGTAAAACAGACATCAAGAAAGTCACTAAGGATACTTGGTAGTGTTGGTGAGCCGATTAATCCTGAGGCATGGGAATGGTATTATCATGTGGTTGGTGGGGGCCGATGCCCCATAGTAGATACTTGGTGGCAAACCGAGACTGGTGGTATTTTGATAAGCCCATTACCAGGTGTCACTGAACTTAAGCCAGGCTCCGCTACGAAACCTTTATTTGGTATTCAGCCCGCTCTTTTAGATACCAATGGAGAGATCATTGAGGGTGCTGCAGAGGGTAATTTGGTAATATTGGATAGCTGGCCAGGACAGATGAGAACTGTTTATGGTGATCATGATCGTTTTGTTGAAACATATTTTTCTACTTATGAGAATTGCTATATGACAGGCGATGGAGCTCGTCGTGATGCAGATGGAGATTATTGGATTACTGGTCGTGTTGACGATGTGTTAAATGTTTCAGGTCATCGAATGGGTACTGCCGAAGTGGAGAGTGCGTTAGTGTCTCACCCTCAAGTTGCAGAAGCGGCTGTTGTTGGTTACCCGCACTCAATCAAAGGCCAAGGTATCTATGCTTATGTAACTTTAATGCAAGATATTAAACCTTCTGAGTCACTTCAAAAAGAGCTTCGCCAATGGGTAAGAAAAGAAATTGGCCCAATAGCAAGTCCAGATCTTTTGCAATGGGCCCCAGAACTTCCAAAAACTCGTTCTGGTAAAATAATGCGACGGATTTTGCGCAAAATAGCGGCAGATGATTATGATGATTTGGGAGATGTATCGACATTAGCTGAACCTAATGTAATAGAGAGCCTGATTATTAATCGTATGAATCGTGAGTGATGCTAGAGATTTATATTCTATTGATGATTCATTGGTAATGTCTGTTAAATATTTTTTATAAAATATATTTATAAGTTGAGTATCTACTTTAAATTTTGGTTAAGATTAGCAATTGATGAGTAAGTTTCTAGTTATAAAACAGGTAGTTTGAGTAATTATGGCAAAAAAAATATTATATAGAGTTTCATTTATGAGCCAAGGCCAGGTATATGAGATTTATGCTAACAGTGTTGAGCAAGGCATGTTGTTTGGATTTATTGAAATAGAAGAGTTGGTTTTTGGTAAGCGAAGTTCTGTCGTTGTTGATCCTTCAGAAGAAAAAATTAAAACAGAATTTGAGGGCGTTAAACGCACTCACTTACCCATGCATTCAATCATTCGAATAGATGAGGTTGACAAAGAAGGCACCAGTAAAATATCTAAACTTGAAGGTGGTAATGTGGCTCAATTTCCAATACCAGTCTATACACCAGGTGGAAATCCCTAATAAACTTAAATTCTATATTATGTGCTTAATAAACTAGTGAGATATATTTTGCATAATAGGACACTAATAAATTGTCAATAACAGAAACACAACTCAATGAGATATCGAGTGAAGTTATATGTATTGATGGCCAACAGGCTTTATCTGATTTTCGAATCAGAAAACTCAATGAAATCCTAAGCATTATCGATTCTAGTATTAAGATTAATGATGCTGCTTTCCGATACTATATTCAGCTTAGTGGTTCCCTAGATCAAGAAAATATGACTCGCTTGTCAGCATTACTCCTTTCTGGCGAACCAACGATTAAACGAAATAATCAATCCTCTCAAGTTAATGTAGTTCCAAGGATTGGTACTATTTCTTCTTGGTCAAGTAAAGCTACTGATATCACTCGTGCTTGTGGAATAAGTAGGGTGACTCGTTTGGAGCGAGGCATCTGCTTTACCTATGAGACAAAAGAAGTATTATCTATTGATCAAGTAAAAGAAGTTGAGCGGGTTTTGCATGATCGCATGACGGAAAGTATTCTTCATAAAGATATAAAGCTAAAGGAATTATTCACAACGCATGCTCCGCAACCATTAATAAATATTGATTTACTGACAGAGGGTAAATCAGCCATAGAGAGAGCCAATCAGCAACTTGGTCTAGCACTTTCGGGTGATGAAATTGATTACCTTTGTGATCATTATCGAGTGATGTCAAGGAATCCTACCGATGCTGAATTGATGATGTTTGCACAAGCGAATTCAGAGCATTGTCGTCATAAGATCTTTAATGCAGATTGGATCATTGATGGCGAAGTTCGTCCAGAAAAGTTATTTGGAATGATTAAAAGTACCACTGAGGCTAATCCATGTGGTGTTATTTCTGCTTATTCAGATAATGCTGCTGTTATCGAGGGATATAGTGCTAAGAGATTATTAACTACATTATCTAATCGTGAATATATTTTATCCTCGGAGCCAATTCATATTGTGATGAAAGTGGAGACACATAACCATCCTACTGCTATTTCACCTTTTGCGGGGGCGGCTACTGGCTCAGGAGGAGAAATACGTGATGAAGGGGCGACAGGGTTAGGAGCAAAACCTAAAGCTGGATTGACAGGTTTTACCGTATCACATTTAAGAATACCCAATTTTACTCAACCTTGGGAACAAGATTTCAGTCAATCAGAGAGGATGGCTTCCCCATTAGAGATTATGTTAGATGGTCCATTAGGTGGAGCAGCTTTCAATAATGAGTTTGGTCGGCCAAATTTATTGGGATATTTTCGAACTTACGAGAGTAGCTTAGCCGAATTACCAGACAACGAGATTCGTGGATATCATAAACCTATCATGATTGCTGGTGGTGTTGGGAATGTTCGTGAAGAGCACGCTTGTAAAATTGATATACCCAGCAATGCCGAGATCATCGTAATTGGCGGACCAGCAATGTTAATTGGTTTAGGGGGAGGAGCTGCTTCAAGTTTGGCTAGTGGAACCAGTAGTGAGGATTTAGATTTTGCTTCTGTACAACGGGGTAATCCAGAAATCGAGAGAAGAGCTCAAGAAGTGATTGATCGCTGCACCTCGATGGGACATGAAAACCCAATATTATTAATCCATGATGTTGGTGCGGGCGGCCTATCAAATGCCATCCCTGAGGCTGTTGACCATAGTAAACATGGAGCTTTGTTAGAGCTCAGAGAAGTAAATAATGCAGAACCAGGTATGTCGCCGATGGCGATTTGGTGCAATGAAGCACAAGAACGATATGTATTAGTTATTGATAAAAAACGTCGCTCTGAATTTATTACAATATGTGAGCGTGAACGATGCCCTTATTCACTTGTGGGGAATCTTGATAACAGTAAAAATTTAACTGTGAACGATCGTCATTTTGATAATAAACCTGTAGATATACCAATGGAGGTGTTACTCGGTAAGCCACCAAAAATGATTCGCGAGGTAAAGCGTATTTATCCCAGGACACAATCACTGGACTTGAGTGGATTGCAACTCGAAGACGCTATTGAGCGAGTTCTTAGATTTCCAGCGGTAGCAGATAAATCCTTTTTAATTCATATTGGTGATCGCACCGTTGGTGGACTCAGTGTTCGTGACCAATTGATTGGGCCATGGCAAGTACCAGTGAGTGATGTAGCCATAACGATGAGTGGCTTTGAGGACACAACTGGTGAGGCAATGGCGATGGGTGAACGTTCTCCATTGGCTGTTATCAATGCACCTGCATCAGGAAGAATGGCAGTGGGTGAGGCAATTACTAACATAGCGGCGGCTTCCATCGGTTCATTGGGAAATATAAAATTATCTGCTAACTGGATGGCTGCAGCGGGTCATCCTGGGGAAGATGCCAACTTATTTGATACCGTTAAAGCCATTAGTATTGATTTATGTCGAGATTTAGGAATTGCAATACCCGTTGGTAAGGATTCGCTTTCAATGCAAACGCGATGGCGAGAGGGCGATGATGAATTTCATGTTGTTGCTCCAGTATCATTAATTATTTCAGCTTTCGCTCCAGTAAATTCAGTGCGAAATCACTTTACTCCTGACTTGAAAAAAATTGACGAACCATCACGACTTTTATTACTCGATTTAGGGCAAGGAAAAGAACGTTTGGGTGGCTCTATATTGGCACAAGCTTATAATCTTCCGGGTGGATTTTCTCCTGATATTGATGTGCCAGCAAGTCTTAAAACTTTTTTTGATGTGGTGCAGACATTATTAGAGAGAAATCTTGTATTGGCTTATCATGACCGATCTGATGGAGGTTTATTGACGACCGTTTCAGAAATGATGTTTGCTGGTCACTTAGGAGCATCGTTAAAACTTTCGGGTTCGGCAGAGAAAATTATTCGTCATTTATTTAATGAGGAGCTCGGTGCTGTTATCCAAGTTGCCGAGAGTAAGTTATCGAGTGTTAAAAACGTATTAGAGTCAGAAAAAATGCACTGGGTTGACATTGGTGAAGTGTCTGCTGATGAGCAGTTAACTTTGTCTAATGACGATGAGATAATTTATCGATCTGGACGCATTCAATTACAAAGAGTGTGGTCAGAAACTTCTTATCGAATTCAATCATTACGTGATAACCCAGATACCGCTCTAGAAGAATATGATCGTATTCTCGATGCTGATGACCCAGGAATAAATCCTGTGTTATCTTTTGAATTATCTGAGTTGGATACTCCTTATAAGATTGGAGGAAGAAAACCCCGTGTTGCAATACTTCGGGAACAGGGAGTAAACAGTCAATATGAAATGGCTGCTGTATTCATACGTGCTGGTTTTGAGGCGATTGATGTACATATGAGTGACCTCATCAACCAACAAGATGACCTTAAGAATTATCAGGGTATAGTTGCTTGTGGTGGATTTTCCTATGGAGATGTCCTTGGTGCAGGTGGTGGTTGGGCTAAATCTATTTTATACAGCTCATTACTTCGCGATCAATTCGCAACATTTTTTGCTCGCCAAGATAGTTTCTCATTAGGAGTTTGTAATGGCTGTCAGATGTTATCTCATCTTCAGGATTTGATTCCAGGTGCACAATATTGGCCTCAATTTAAAACCAACTTATCAGAGCAGTTTGAAGCTAGGTTTAGTTTGGTGAAAATTATGCCTAACGCTTCAATATTTCTAAATGACATGGCTGGCTCACAACTTCCAATTGCGACCTCTCATGGTGAAGGACGAGCCATATTTACTAATGATCAAATGAAGCAACAAGCTCAACCTGAAGTAGCATTAAGGTATATTGATAATTATGGGAATACAGCTTATCGCTACCCTGACAACCCAAATGGTTCAACTGAAGGAATTTGCGGCTTAACTACACCAGACGGTCGAGCGACTATTATCATGCCTCACCCAGAACGAGTGTCACGGACAATACAAAATTCTTGGCATCCAAATCATTGGGGTGATAATGGCCCATGGTTTCGTATGTTCCAGAATGCTCGTCGTTATCTCGATTAGCTTTTAATTTCAGCTACCAGTTCATTGATATTGTTGAGGCCCTCTCTAAGATAAGCTTCGGGAAGAGCAGAGCTACATCGAAAATGATGATCTAAACCAAAACAACTTCCTGGCACAACTAGTGTACTTTTTTCATGCACTAAACGATCTACAAACGCGAGTGAGTCAATAGGAAGATCATAACGAACAATACACATCGCTGAAGCCTGGGGAGCAACTACTTTATAGACATCTTCATGTTCTGAAAGCATTTCAGTGAGCGTATCAAAGCCAAAATTAATCAGCTCTCGTGCTCTTTGGGTAAGTTTTGGCCTTACTTCTGAGTCCAATGCAATATTCGCAAGCTCATTACCTAACATCGTGGAACTGATCGTGGTGTATTCATGACGAAGTTGAAATTCAGGAATAAGTTCCTCAGGTGCGACTATCCATCCTATTCTTAGTCCAGGCATACCGTAAGCTTTGCTCATACTATTTATGGCTATGACACGATCATATTGACCCCAAAAAGAACGTGTCGGTTTAGTATCACCTCGCTCTGTACCAGCATAGACTTCATCAGCCACAATCCAAGCACCTACACTTTCTGCCGCTTTGATAATGGCATCCATTTCGGCTTGTTCAAGGATATGACCTGTGGGATTATGAGGGTTAATAATACTAATAATTTTTGTTGATGGATTGACGGTTGCCATCAGTTGTTCAGTATTTAGGGCCCAGTTTTGATCTTCTATTAATTCTACCGTCCTAAGCTTGATACCATTATTCAGAGCATTTCCTGGTAATTGGAGATAAGCCGGTTGTAATGCAATCATTTCATCACCTGGCTTTAATAACGTTTCTGCAGTTAAGTAATTTGCCTCTGATGCCCCAATTGTGGTTAAAATATTACCTATTTTTGCATTCGGGTAAAGCGCTGCTATTTTTTCCCTTAATTCAATTTTACCGCGGACATTTGGATAATCCATTTCAATATTTGCTAATTCATTGAGGTCTTTACCAGCAAGCTCTAAAAAATCGCCCAGTTTAAGTGGGTGAACACCGCTCTCGGAGTAATTATATGAAACATTCTTCTCATGTTCAGTGAGATAGCTCTCTATTTTGAATGGATGAAACATAAAATTATCCTTTAAGTGTTGTTGTTTTGTAATTTAATAATAGCATAATCATATTAATCTAAAGTCGTTTGTACCTAATCCGTTGTGGTTGATTAGCGTCATTACCGAGACGTTTTTTTCGATCTTCTTCATACTCAGTATAGTTTCCATTAAACCAAGTGACCTCACTTTCACCTTCGAAAGCTAAGATATGGGTTGCAATGCGGTCTAAAAACCATCGATCATGAGAGATAACGATTGCTGAGCCAGGAAACTCCAGTAAAGCGGTTTCGAGTGCTCTTAACGTTTCAATATCTAAATCATTGGTCGGCTCATCAAGGAGCAAAAGATTACCACCGGATTTAAGCATTTTTGCTAGATGTACACGATTTCTCTCTCCTCCTGAGAGCAATCCAATTTTCTTTTGTTGATCGCCACCACGAAAGTTAAACCGTCCAACATAGGCGCGTGATGAGGTTTCGTATTTGCCTACGGTAATGATATCTTGACCATCAGATATTTCTTCCCAGATAGTTTTTTGATCATCCAAACTATCTCTAGATTGATCAACACTTGCGATTTTAACGCTCTCACCAAGGCGGATATTTCCCGCATCAGCTGCTTCTGTACCATTAATCATGCGAAATAGTGTAGTCTTACCAGCTCCATTGGGCCCAATAATCCCAACAATTCCACCCGGTGGAAGCTGTAAGTCGAGTGAATTAATTAGTAATTTCTCACCAAATGCTTTTTTTAGATTTGTCATTTCTATTACCAAGTCACCTAATCTTGGACCTGGTGGGATAAAAATCTCATTAGTTTCATTACGTGCTTGATATTTGTCAGAGCTTAATTCTGCAAATTGCTTAAGACGAGCTTTTGATTTTGCTTGACGTCCTTTTGGATTTTGACGAACCCATTCAAGCTCAACACGCATGGCTTTTTGTTTTGCTTTTTCGGATGCATCTTCTTGAGAAAGACGAGCTTCTTTTTGTTCTAACCAAGAAGAATAATTTCCCTCCCATGGAATCCCATGTCCACGATCTAGCTCTAAGATCCAGCCTGCCACATTATCCAAAAAGTAACGATCATGCGTAACTGCAATAACTGTTCCACGATATTCCTCTAGAAATCGTTCTAACCAAGCCACTGATTCAGCATCTAGGTGATTGGTAGGCTCATCTAAAAGCAACATATCAGGCTCTGATAAAAGTAAACGACACAAGGCCACGCGACGTTTTTCACCACCAGAAAGTTTATTGACATCGGCATCCCATGGCGGTAAGCGAAGAGCGTCAGCTGCAATATCTAGTTTTCGGTCAAGTTCCCATCCACCACAGGCATCGATAGCATCTTGAAGTTGACCTTGCTCCTCAAGTAACGCATTCATCTCATCATCAGTTATAGTTTCACCAAAACGCATACTAATTTCATCAAATCGAGTTAATAATGATTTAATTTCATGAACACCAGCCTCAACATTACCTCGGACATCCATAGCATCATCTAATTCTGGCTCTTGAGGTAAGTAACCAATATTAATTCCAGGCTGGGGTCTAGCTTCACCATCAAAATCTTTATCAAGTCCAGCCATTATTTTTAATAATGTAGATTTACCCGAGCCATTGAGACCTAGAACACCAATTTTTGCACCTGGAAAAAAAGATAAAGATATATCACGAATGATAAATTGTTTTGGCGGCACCATTTTTGCCACCCGATTCATGGTATAGATATATTGAGCCATAAATTAACACCGTTATTAATGCAAAAATTCGTTATTATTAGCAGAGAAAAAAACTAATGAGGGAATTGTGAAGACTAAACCGGTATTTGTCTACAAAGGAGATGCTCTAGCAAAATATAACTTTGGTGAGAATCATCCATTTGGTCCAAAAAGACATAAAGTTTTTCATGATGAGCTTGAACGTCTATCTCTGGGCAATTTAATACAAATAAATCCACCATCAAGAGCTACTGTTGATCAATTAGCTTTGTTTCATACTTCATCATATATAGATCAAGTTTCACGCGCCTCTGAAGATGGAAAGGGGTTTCTTGACGATGGTGATACGCCAGCTTTCTTAGGTGTTTTTGAGGCTGCTTCTGATGTGGTGGGTACAACACTTGCGGCAGTTGATGCCATTATGCATGGCCGTGCACGACGAGCATTTTCACCAATTGGTGGATTACATCATGCTAGACGCAACAAAGCAGGTGGTTTTTGTGTATTTAATGATTGTGGAGTGGCTATTCATCACTTAAGAAAAAATTATAATATTAATCGCATTCTCTATGTAGATATTGACGCACATCATGGCGATGGAGTTTTTTATGATTTTGAGGATGATGCGGAGTTATTGTTTGCTGATATTCACCAAGATGGTGGCACTTTATACCCCGGAACAGGAGCTGCTGATGAAACTGGTTTAGGTAGCGCTGTTAATACTAAAATCAATTTATCTCTACAACCTGGGGCGACAGACAAAGAGTTCAATAAAGCTTGGGTACAAGTTGAGAATTATCTTATGGACAACCCACCGGAGTTTATTATACTGCAGTGCGGTGCTGATAGTTTAGCTGGAGACCCAATAACACAGCTTAATCTGACTGAGGCGTCACATAGACTGGCGGCCTTATCATTATGTCAAGTTGCTGATCGTCATTGTGACGGAAGAATAATAGGTCTGGGTGGTGGCGGTTATAATTTGAATAATATTGCCAAAGCTTGGACTCAAGTAGTTACAGCATTTTTAGCTTAAAAGAAGTCTTAAGCCAAGTGTTTTAAATAATGAGATACAATATATTAATAGCGCAAAAAAGAATTTTATTAAGGAGATTTATCAATAATGTTTGCCAAAACTTCATCAATTGAGATATTTGATACTGAATTATCTGTTGCGATTAAATCTGAATCACAGCGTCAAGAGGAGCATATTGAGTTAATTGCATCAGAAAATTATGCTAGCCCAAGAGTAATGGAGGCTCAAGGATCTGTGCTTACTAACAAATACGCTGAGGGTTATCCAGGTAAGCGTTATTATGGTGGTTGTGAGTTTGTGGATATAGCTGAAGAATTAGCAATTCAGCGTGCTAAGCAATTATTTGGTGCTGCTTTTGCCAATGTTCAGCCACATTCTGGCTCACAGGCAAATGCTGCTGTTTTTTTTGCGCTTCTTGAGGCTGGCGATACAATTCTTGGAATGAGTCTTTCTGAGGGTGGTCACTTAAGTCATGGTGCATCGGTTAACTTTTCTGGAAAAATATTTAATGCGGTTCAATATGGTGTCGATCCAGAGACGGGTTTGATTGATTACGATCAGGTAGAGATGCTCGCAAAAAAACATCAACCTCGTTTAATAATTGCTGGATTTTCAGCACATTCTAGGGTCGTTGATTGGCAGCGTTTTCGTGATATTGCTGATACAGTCGGTGCATATTTCTTGGTTGATATGGCCCACATTGCTGGCTTAGTGGCCAGTGGCCACTATCCTAATCCAATAAATATTGCTGATGTAGTTACTTCTACCACACACAAAACCTTACGAGGTCCAAGAGGTGGAATTATTTTAGCTAGAGAAAATGATGAATTAACCAAGAAATTCAATTCTCTTGTTTTTCCGGGTACTCAGGGTGGGCCTTTGATGCACGTCATCGCAGCCAAGGCGGTAGCATTCTTAGAAGCATTAGATCCTGAATTTAAAAATTATCAGGAACAAGTTATAGCAAATGCTAGGGTTATGGCAGCGACTTTAATTGAACGTGGTTATTCCATAATTTCTGGTGGTACTGATAATCACCTTATTTTAGTTAGTCTTGTCGACAAAGGACTTACTGGCAAAGCTGCTGATGCTGCACTAAGTCGTGCAAATATTACAGTGAATAAAAATACAGTGCCAAATGATCCATGCTCACCTTTTGTTACCAGTGGCCTTCGACTTGGAACACCTGCGATTACTACTCGTGGTTTTGGTATTGATGAGACTGTAAAAATTTCTCATTGGATAGCTGATATATTAGAAGATCTTGAAGATGAGGCAATGATCGATGGTGTAAAAGAGAAGGTGAAAACCTTATGTAAAGGTTTTCCGGTATATACAGAATAATAGTTAACAAAACACACATCAGAGAAAATGAACTGTCCATTTTGCAATCATGAAGAAACAAAGGTTATCGATTCCCGTTTGGCTGGTGAAGGGCGTCAGATTCGAAGACGCAGAGAATGTCTCGATTGCAGTGAACGTTTTACAACATTTGAAGGGGCTGAATTGGTCATGCCCAGATTAGTAAAAAGTGACGATCGTCGAGAGCCATTTGATGAGGATAAGATGCGTGCAAGCATGCATCGCGCTTTAGAAAAAAGACCAGTATCTTCCGATTTATTTGAGCAATCAATTGGTCGAATGATTCATCAACTCAGAACTATGGGTGAGCGTGAAGTTCCGTCCCGATTAATTGGTGAATTAGTAATGGGTGAATTGCATGGATTAGATGAAGTTGCTTATGTGCGTTTTGCATCTGTTTATCGCAGCTTTCAAGATGTGACTGAGTTTCAAGAAGAAGTAAAGCGCTTGCAGAGTAAACCAAAAAAGAAATCTAAACGGACTCAATTGTCACTTTTACCTGATAGCTTGGACAAAACAGAATAAAGATTGGTGGCTACAAATTATGAGTAATTTTACCATAGCAGATCACAAATATATGGCACGTGCTCTAAAATTAGCAAAGAAAGGACAATTTTCATCGCACCCTAATCCTCGAGTTGGATGCGTTATCGTTAATGAAGATAAGATTATAGGGGAGGGCTGGCATCAAAGTTTTGGTGAGCCTCACGCTGAAATTAATGCGCTATCTTCAGCAACACAATCAGTAGCTGGAGCAACTGTTTACGTAAATCTAGAGCCTTGTTCGCATCAGGGTAAAACTGGCCCTTGCTGTAAAGCACTAATAAAAGCGAAGGTAGCGAAGGTTGTGGTAGCTACTAAGGACCCTTATAAGGAAGTTTCTGGAAATGGAATAGCAGCATTAAATGATGCTGGAATTAAAGTATTGGTCGGTTTATTTGAATCTGAGGCACGCAAATTAAATCGAGGTTTTTTTTCTAGGATAGAGCATCAAAGACCTTTTGTGCGTTTAAAAGTAGCTGCGAGTATAGACGGTGCTACCGCCATGAGTGATGGAGAAAGTCAATGGATCACAGGTCCTGCTGCACGTGCTGATGTACAAAAATTAAGAGCTTCTTCAGGCGCTATTATGACAGGAATTGGCACGATAAATAATGATGATCCAGCTTTGACAGTTCGAGAGAAAAATTTAGTTTTAGAGCAACCATTACGCGTTTTATTAGATAGTCAATTACAAGTTTCACCTAAGGCTAAAATTTTTCATGAAAAAGGTCATACCAGAGTTTTCTGTATTAATATGGAAAATCGAGCTGAATTAGAGTCTCCATTCGTCAGTATTGTTAAGACTAAAAATAAAGATAACCATGTGGCCCTTCCCGAGGTGTTATATAATTTAGCCCAAGAAGGTATTAATGATTTATTGGTTGAGGCTGGCCCGATATTATCTGGAAATCTGCTTTCATTGGGTATGATTGATGAGCTTATTATATATCAGGCACCGCATATTATGGGTAGTGAAGTGAAACCTATGTTCCAGACTCCAGCATGGACAGGATTAGCTAATAAACAACAATTAGTGATTGAAGATATTAGAAAAATTGGTCAAGATTTCAAAATTACAGCTAAGCCAGTCTATAAATAAGGTATCAAAATGTTTACAGGGATAATAAAAACAATGGGCTCTGTTAAGAAAATCTTGCCTCAAGGTGGAGATTTTAGAATCACTTTTAGGGCAGATAATATTGCTTGGCAGGATTTTGAGGTTGGGGAGAGTATTTCAGTAAATGGGGTTTGTTTGACAGCCATCAGGTTGCATGAAGATGGATTTGATGCAGATGTGTCTGGAGAAACCATGAGAGTAAGCGCATTCATGGGTTTAGCAGAGAATATGTCAGTTAATCTCGAGCCATCTTTGGCTATAGGCGAGAGAATAGGAGGACACTTCGTAAGTGGTCATATAGATTGCATTGGTCAGATTGTTTCTCGTCAAAAGGATGCCCGCTCCATTGCATTCGAGGTTGATTTACCAAAAAAATATGCGCGTTATATTGCTGCAAAAGGATCAGTCTGTATAGATGGTGTTAGCCTAACTGTTAATGGCATTCATAAAACAGTTTTTACGGTGAATGTAATACCGCATACCGCGGATACGACTATCATTGGAAATTATGCGTTAGGTGATAAAGTAAATATTGAAGTGGATTTAATAGCACGTTATTTGGAGCGTTTGATTGATCCACCAAATAATGGCGTAATTACAAAGGAACTTCTTAAGGTAAATGGCTATGAGTGAAATTGTACAAAATTTAAAAAATACCTTTGCGGATATTGAAGATATTATCGCAGATCTCAAAAAAGGTAAGATGGTCATTATGGTGGATGATGAGAATAGGGAAAATGAGGGTGATCTCATAATGGCTGCTGAAAAAGTCCGCCCTGAAGATATCAATTATATGGCCCGATATGGACGTGGCTTAATTTGCTTAACACTGACTCGTGAGAGATGTGCGCAGCTTCGATTGCCTTTGATGGTTGAAGAAACTGATCAACATCATGCAACAAACTTTACTGTCTCTATTGAGGCGACCAAGGGGATAACAACTGGTATTTCAGCGCATGATCGAGCAAAAACTGTGCAAGCTGCAGTAGCCAAAAATGCGACTCCAGATTATGTTAGTCAACCAGGTCATATTTTTCCAATTATGGCACAACCAGGTGGCGTTTTAACTAGAGCAGGACATACCGAAGCTGGTTGTGATTTAGCCCGTCTTGCTGGCTTTGAGCCAGCAGCAACCATTGTTGAGATCCTAAATGATGATGGAAGTATGGCACGCCGTCCAGATCTTGAAGAATTTTCTAGGCGACATGACATTAGAATTGGCACAATTGCGGATTTAATTCGCTATCGATTGGAAAAAGAACGTTTTGTTGAAAGAATTGCAAAAAAGTCAGTTAGCACGGATTATGGAGACTTTACTCTATATTGCTATGATGATCAGGTGAGTCAATCGGTTCATGTGGCGATGGTAAAAGGTGATCTCAGTAAGGTTGAATCTCCATTGGTGCGAGTTCATATACAAGATACGCTTGGAGATGTTTTAGGTGTTCAAGCTGCAGCTCTTGGGTGGCCTGTTACAGACGCTATTCGTCGAATCTCAGAAGAGGAAACAGGTATAGTAATTATTTTAAGAGAACAAGAGTCCTCAAGAGACTTGATGGACGCTGTTGAGGATTTATCATTACAACCCAATCAATTAAATGAAAAGAAAATTAATGATGATGGCCTCAGAACTTATGGTGTAGGTGCACAAATATTGCGGGATCTTGGGGTTAGTCAAATGCGGGTATTATCTGCACCCAAGCAGATGTATGCTATATCAGGATTTGATTTGAAAATTACTGAATATGTTGAACAGTAAAATAGTTAGTGGGTAATAAAATGGAAAATATAAAGACTATTGAGGGTGATCTGCATCCAAGAGAAGCTCGTTTTACTATCGTTGCTTCTCGATTCAATGATTTCGTGGTTAATGCTCTTATTAAGGGAGCATTGTCGTGCCTTGATCGTCATGGAGTTGATGAAAATGCCATTGAGATTATTCGTGTACCTGGTGCTTTTGAATTACCATTAGCTTTAAGTAAGGTTGCTGCATCCAGAAGAGCCGATGGTATAATTGCACTGGGAGCTGTCATCAGAGGAGCTACCCCTCATTTCGAATTTGTTTCTAGTGAATGTATGCATGGTATTGCTGCAGCTCAACATGACCACTCTGTTCCAATAGGTTTTGGTGTGTTGATGGTTGATACACTCGAGCAAGCCATAGAGCGTGCAGGAGCAAAAGCTGGCAATAAAGGTGAAGAGGCGACTCTTGCAGTAATCGAAATGATAAATTTATTAAGAAAAATAGATTAGTTGTGACGGGCAAAAAAAAAGCTAAATCAAACACCAGAAAAAGTCGAACTCAAGCAAGGTTGATGATAGTTCAGGCACTTTATCAGATGCAGTTGGCTGACCATGATATCAAAGAATTGTTATTACAGTGTCGCGAGCGAGATGATTACAAAAAGATTGATAAAACTTATTTCACACAAGCCGTCCGCGCAATATATAAAAACCAAAATGAATACTCAGTTGCTATTGAAGCAAACTTAGATCGACCTATTTCGCAAATTGATCCTATAGAAATGGGGATATTATTATTGGGTTATTATGAGCTAGAAGCGAAACGAGAAATTGATATTGCCGTGATCATCAATGAAGCGGTTAATCTGACTAAGCGTTTTGGTTCTATTGATGGTCATAAATATATAAATGCAGTTTTGGATCGAGCAGCTAAAACAGTTAGGGCTGCTTAAGTATATTTTCATTTAGCATTGGAGTTTATTAATGGATGAATTTGAACTGATTCGTCGATTTTTCCTAAGAGATGATAATGATGAATCCGTGCTCATTGGCATTGGCGATGATGGTGCAGTAATTAAACCATCACCAGGTTATGATTTAGTAATGTCTTCGGATACCTTAATAGAAGGTGTTCATTTCCCCAATTGCCTATCTGCAGAAGATATTGGCTATCGTTGTGTGGCCGTTAACGTATCAGATATTGCCGCTATGGGCGCTCGCGCTCGCTGGATGACACTTGCATTAACTCTGCCTCATATAGATCAAGAATGGCTCAAGAAATTTTCTAATGGATTGCGTTTTGCGGCACAAAAATATGGTGTTTCATTGATTGGTGGAGATACGACAAAAGGACAAAAAATATCTCTAACTATCAATATAACTGGAGAAGTAATGCCTCAGAAAGCCATTACTAGGAGTAATGCTAAATGTGACGATTTGATATTTGTCACTGGAAGTATCGGTGATGCTGCTGCTGGTTTGGATTTGATTGTTAATTCTTCTGATATGAACAAATCGGGAAAGTTTCTTAAGCAGCGTTTTTCTAGGCCAACTCCTAGGCATGATTTAGGGCAAGCATTATCAAGTATCGCTTCAGCTGCAATTGACATTTCTGATGGTTTGTATGCGGATACGAAAAAATTATTAATGGCTAGTCAGCTTGGCGGGCATCTCTTTATAGAGCGCCTTCCAATATCAAAAGAATTAAGTGAGACCTTCAATCAAAAGAAGAGTCTTAACTTCTCATTAGGCGGCGGTGATGATTATGAATTACTATTTACTGCTCCAACTGAAAAGCAAAATGAGA
>TARA_B110000438_G_scaffold32037_2_pt1 | contig 17495 bp, 16 predicted proteins | sample TARA_B110000438 | Tara Oceans TARA_B110000438 (sample SAMEA4398413) | marine metagenome | biome: Polar Biome; feature: [MES] marine water layer (ENVO:01000295) within the mesopelagic zone...; material: water (ENVO:00002006), including particulate matter (ENVO:01000060) such as...... | reverse complement strand
CTTCTTTTGGAGGAGAGACATCTTGAAGCTGTACAGCAACTACATGAATGCCTGATTCATATTTATCAAGTATCAGCTGTAGCTGTTCTTTTGTCTCTTCCTGTATTCTGAACTTCCCTGTTGTAAGAGTTTCATCGATATTATTCCTACCCACCACAGTTCTTAGACTTGCTTCTGAAGCTTCACGCACGGTTAAAACTGGTCCTACTATATTAAATAAATATGCAACAGGATCTTTGATTTTGTATTGTACTATCATCTCTGCATCAACAATATTTTCATCACCCGTCAACATTAAACTCTCTTTTTCAACGGTCCTATATTGACCATTTTTAAGTGTCCTAAAACCAATCTCAATACGCTTTACCTCTGTGACCTTAGGAGTGTTAACCGTTTCTATTGGAGCCGGAAAATGCCAGTTTAATCCTGACTGAGCTACCCTCGTATATGCTCCAAAAGTCCGAACAATACCTACTTCATCAGGTCCGACCATATAAGTTCCAGTCAGCAGCCAAAGCACAAGCCCAAGTATCGCTAATGGGATTACTTTTAATTTAAAATCAGGAATCTCTACTTCTTGATCCCCAACCATTATTTTTCTTGTTGCCATAATTACTCCTTTATATTTCTTTTCTTAATCTTGCTACAGGATAACCCATTTGGTCGCGGTATTTTGCAACTGTTCTGCGAGCCAGGGTATACCCATTCTTATCTAATTCTTCAACCAATCCATCATCACTTAATGGTTTATGTTTATCCTCAGATTTGATTACTCTTTCTAAAGTCCTTTTAATAATAAATGTTCCCAAAACTTGTCCATTACTTAGCTCAATTGAATCTGTAAAATAATGTTTTAATTCAAATATTCCATAAGGTGTATCTGCAAATTTCCCACGAGTAGATCGGCTGATCGTAGAAATGTCCATTTTAATTTTTTCGGCTATATCTTGAAGCTTTAAAGGACGAAGAAAGTCCATATTCCCAGAAAACCATTCTGGCTGAGATTCAATGATCGATCGCATCACATTTACCATAGTTATTCCTCGTTGATTGACTGCTTCAATAAACCAATTCGCTGAATCCATTTTTTCTTTGATAAATTTCTTTGCCTCATTATTGAAATCACCATTTTTTATTTTATCTTCATAATCTTTACTGATCCGCAGCTCTGGAATACCACCGTCATTTGTAGTGATTACCCAATCTTTGCCATCTTCTCTTACAATTACATCTGGAATTACTGTTTGGAATTTATCTCTATATCCTTCACCTGGGCGCGGATTTAAATGTGAAATGTGTTGGACGGCATCATGCAACTCTTGTTCACTGCAATCTAAGCTTTCTAGTATCTTATCGTACCTCTTATGCATAAAATTATCAAAACAATTATGTACTATGCGATGTGGCAGGGAGCCTTCTTGACCTTCCAATTGAATGATCAGACATTCTTCAAGCCCTCTTGAAGCAATTCCTTTTGGCTCTAATCGCTGGACCTTATGAAGAATAGGTTCTAGCTCTTCTTCTAAGAGATCATAACGGTCTGCAATAAGGACCAGGTCTGTATCTAGATAACCTCTCTCATTTGTATTCCACAGAATTTCTTCTGCTATCTCTCGCTCATTATCATCCATTTTAGTGTCACGAAGCTGATCTATAATATCTTCAATAAGAGTGTGCCTGTCAGGCAAAGGCATATCTTTTTTTTCTTCTGATAGATAATAGGTTGATTCATCGCTATACATATCTTCAAGAGGAACGTCAATCTCATCAATGGGCGTATCTTCTTGCTCATCCAATTGTTCCTCATTATCTGGCTCAGCTAGTTCAAGTAATGGGTTTTGTTCTAGTTCTGAAAGAATTGCCTGCTCAAGGTTTACAGTATTCAGCTGTAGTAAGCGCGCCTGCAACACCTGTCTGGGCGCAAGCTTTTGTTTTTGAGATTGTATCTGTTTTAGTGTTGTTGCCATTAATTAAGCCTAAAGTTTTCACCTAAGTATAGTCTGCGTGCTTCATCATCAGCAGCCAAAAATTCTGATGTCCCTGATTTTAAAATTTGGCCATCAAATAATAGATAAGACCTATCCGTAATAGATAATGTCTCTCTAACATTGTGGTCTGTAATTAGCACCCCGATTTCTTTCTCTTTTAGGGAATGAACGATTCCTTGAATTTCTTCTACAGCAATAGGATCAACACCTGCAAAAGGCTCATCCAATAAAATAAAGTCTGGATCCATACAAAGGCTCCTCGCTATCTCTACACGACGCCTTTCACCTCCTGAAAGGGTATTGCCTTTACTCTTAGCAAGGTGAGAAACAGAAAGGTCTTCAAGCAATCTCTCCATTTTTTCCTGTCTCTCTTTAGCCTGAATATCTTTCCTCATTTCAAGCACCAACTTTAGATTATCTTCAACAGAAAGTTTCCCAAAGATAGATGGCTCTTGTGCTAGGTAGCCCACTCCTTTGCGGGCACGTTTAAACATTGCATTTTTAGTTATATCAACATCATCTAAAAAGACTTTTCCTCTTGTTGGTTTAACCATTCCCGTGATCATATAGAAAGAAGTGGTCTTGCCAGCACCATTAGGACCCAGAAGCCCAACTATCTCACCTCTGTTCACCGCCACATCAACATCCCGAACAACCATTCTCTTGCCGTATTGCTTACATAACCCCTTGGCACTTAGTGTATTATGCCTAGATCTCATTTAGGGTCCGACCTGTTACACCAGAGGGGCTTAATATTTTCCAATTTTTAAGATCTGAGTCTGACTCAAAACCAACACCATAAAGAGTATCTGCTTCAGGAGTCGTGATCATTATATTTTCTTTAGTATGGAGTTTTTCTTTTTTAGAACTCCAGATCAAAGATTTTGAGAAAAGTGTTATGCCACTATCAGAGATTGCAACCACATTACCTTTCGCTTTCATATCATTAGAGGCCTGATTTACTTCTGCGATATCAGACGTAAGTACAGAAGTATGTTGTTCTTTATCATCAAAAAAATCTACAGTAACACTACTATCTAATAATATAAATTCTCGATTGTTATATTTTTCTAAATGCCCCGATCTTACTTTGGCTCGAATAGTACCTTCATCTGTTAATATAATTGTAACACCCCAGCTTTCTTGATCAGGTAAGCCAACTCTAGAAGAAAAATCTTGAGATATTTCTCTGTTACAAGAGGACAGAAATATCAAAGAAATAATCATAAATGGTAACATAATTTTAGCTTTTTAGGATACGCTCTTTTAAAGCTTTCAAGACGGTTTCAGTTCTACCTTGTTTTTCTATTATCCATGCCACGGCCTCCCGAAATGCTCCCTGCCCTCCCGATACTTCAGTCGTATAAATAGCTATCGCTTTTACTTCAGGAGTTGCGTTTTCAACAGCTATTGGTAGTGCGACTTTCTCCATCACAGGTATATCAATAAGGTCATCACCGATATAAGCTATCTCATCATCATTCAGGTTGTATTTTTCTTTTAACTTTTTATAGACCGGGAGTTTATTTAAAGAGCCATTATATATATCTTTAATTTTTAATTCTTGAGCACGATATTCTGTTGCTGGAGAGTACCTACCGGAGATTAATGCAATTTTAATATTGGCAGCATTAGCCATAGCTGTTCCTACACCATCTAGAACAGAAAATTTTTTTAACTCAATCCCATCCGTCCCTTTGTAAAAAGTTCCATCGGTCCATACCCCATCAACATCTGATATAAGCATTTTGATCTTATTTATATCCATCTTTATGATAAAGCTTCTCTAATTGATTTTAATTCTATTAAGAGAGATTTTAATTGATCTAATGGCCATTGGGTTGCAGCATCTGATTTAGCATTAGACACATTATCATGAACTTCCATAAAAACTCCATCACATCCCGCTGCTACAGCAGACTTCGCAAGTGTAGGAATCATATGCCGCATGCCTCCAGTTGATGTATTATTCCCTCCTGGTAATTGAGCACTATGGGTCGCATCAAATATAATTGGATATCCAAAATCTCTCATTAAAGGAATAGCACGCATATCCGCTACCAGATTATTGTATCCAAATTGAGTACCACGGTCTGTAATTAAAATATTCTCACAACCTGATTCTTCTAATTTTTCAACTACATTTTTCATATCCCAAGGTGCTAAAAATTGGCCCTTCTTGACATTAACAGGTTTGCCAGTTTTTGATGCGCTAACGAGGAGATCTGTTTGTCGACATAAAAAAGCAGGAATCTGTATTACATCGACAACTTCTGCTACCATTGCCGTATGGGATGAGTTGTGAATATCTGTTAAAACAGGGAGTCCCGTCTCTTTTTTCACCTCTGATAAAATAGATAGACCCTCCTCTATACCTAATCCACGGAAAGATGAAATAGATGTCCGATTTGCTTTATCGAAAGAACTTTTATAAATAACGGGGATGCCTATACTTTCCGAAATCTTTTTAATAGAATTTGCCATGACCAGCGCATGATCGCGACTTTCAATTACGCAAGGGCCAGCAATGAGCCCCAGGGTATCACTACCAAATATTACATTCTGAATTGAGACTGTTTTCATAACTGTTTTACTGCTGCTTTTATAAATTCACGAAAAAGTGGATGAGCTTTATTAACACGACTTTTTAATTCTGGATGAAACTGACCGGCTATGAACCAAGGATGGTCTGGAATCTCAATCGCCTCCACAACCCCTAGCTCACTATTGATTCCCGAAAATATCATGCCACCATTCTCAAGTTTCTTCTTGTATCGATTATTAAATTCATAGCGATGCCGATGACGCTCTGAAACCTTATTTTTCTTATACGCTGAAAAAGTCTTTGTCCCCTTTTCAATATCGCAATCATAGGCCCCAAGTCGCATTGTTCCACCTTTTATCTTGATAGCACGTTGTGACTCCATAAGGTCTATTACTGGATATTTTGTCTTTTTATTAAACTCTGTTGAGTTTGCATCCTTCATACCACAAATATTTCTTGCAAAATCTATAACGGCACATTGAAGCCCCAGACATATGCCTAAAAATGGAGTGCCATGCTCTCGTGCATACTTTGATGAGCGAATCTTACCCTCACCACCCCTAGAACCAAATCCAGGTAGAAGTAAAATACCATCTACTCCAGAGAATATGCTATCAGCAGTCCGATCATTAATTATTTTATCAGTCTGAACCCATTTAACGTTTACTCTTGCACGATTCTCTACACCAGCATGAACAAAGGCCTCCATAACGCTTTTATACGAATCAATTAATTCTGTATACTTTCCACACATAGCTATGGTCACCTCATATCGAGGATTCTTGTAATTATTAATAAATTCCCGGAGTTCTTTTAACTTGGGTGTTTTTTCAATATTAAGTCGCTCTTTGATAAGCTGACCCGCATTTTGTTCGTGCATTGCTAAAGGGACTTCGTAAATACTTGGAACATCTCGACCTTCAATAACATGATCTGCACGTACGTTACAAAAGAGTGCAATTTTATCCCGAACAGATTGCTCTATTGAGTATTCTGAACGGCAAAGAATCATATCTGGAGCTAGGCCTATCTCGCGAAGTTTCATTACAGAATGCTGTGTTGGTTTTGATTTTAACTCGCCACTTGCTTTTACGTACGGAAGCAATGTTACATGGACAAGCATATGATTGTGATAGCCCACTTCTAAAGATAGCTGCCTTATCGCCTCCATGAAAGGCAGACTCTCAATATCACCGACTGTCCCCCCGACTTCACAAATAATAACTTCATATTTTTTTTGTGTATTTAATGCTTTTATTCGATTAATGATCTCATCAGTAATATGTGGAATCACTTGAACCGTTTCTCCAAGATACTCACCCTTTCTTTCTCTTTCGAGAACGGTACTATATATCTGCCCCGATGTTGCATTATTATCTTTGGTCATATTTACATCAATGAACCTTTCATAATGTCCTAGATCAAGATCCGTCTCAGAGCCATCATCTAGAACAAATACTTCACCGTGCTGGTAAGGATTCATCGTGCCCGGATCAACATTCAAATATGGATCTAGTTTCATTATTGTAACTTTAACCCCTGCCTGTTTCAAGAGATAGCCAATAGATGAAGCCGCAATTCCCTTACCTAGACCTGACATTACCCCACCCAAAACAAAAATATATTTAGTTTGATCAGCCTTTTTCATTTAAACAGTAGATCCATTATCTTCTTTTGTTGAATTTTCAATAACCTGTTTGACTTTTTGCAGATCTTCATCTGTGTCTATAGCCCAATTATCAGAGGCAGTAATAAGAGCACGTATTGGAATATGATTATCAAGCGCTCGCATTTGTTCTAAGCTCCGGTCTAATTCTCTCTCAGAAGGATCTAACATTGTAAATTGGAACAAAGTATTACGACGATATCCATACATACCAATATGACGATAAACACCACCTATCTCTAGGTCAAAGATATTACGCTTAAATTCAACCGCATTCATTTTCTCATCTAAAATAGCCTTAACTATATTTGGATTTAATAGGTCGCTTACAGTGAGTTTTCTACTAACAACGGTTGCCATCCCTATACTATTATCCTGAAATTTATCAACGAGTCCATCAATAATACTGGGGTCAAGAAGAGGCTCATCACCTTGAATATTAATAAATACTTCTCCTTCTTCGATAACTTGGGCTACCTCCGCCACACGGTCTGTCCCAGACAAATGCTCTTTAGAGGTCATGATCATTTCATAGTTAAAATCTTTTAATACCTCTCGTGTCTCTTCCGAGTCAATGGCAAGAATAACTCTATCAAGTTTTTCAGCTGCCAGTGCCCTTTCCATAGTGTGTGCAACCATTGGCTTCCCATCTAAGAGTGCCAATATTTTTTTAGGCAACCTTTTAGAACCAAGTCTTGCTGGGACTACTCCAATTATCATTTAATACTCTCAGGAGTTCTGTTATCTGGGGACACTTTTTGGACTACCATGCTTGTTTATAAAAATTTACAAACATGTATAAAAATAATAAAAATAAAGAAGATAGAATAGGCATTGCTTTTGCTTCGAAATTTACCAACTATGGAGTATAAAGGACAGAATGAACTAAGTATAAATATTATTCAAATCTCAAAGACTCTATTGGGTCAAGCTGCGCTGCTTTCCAGGCAGGATAAAGGCCAAAACTAATTCCAATAATTGAACATACAACTAACCCTATAATTGCCCAATCTATTGGTATAACTGCAGGAATATTAAATATGATAGATACTATATTACCACCTGCAACTCCTAGAATTATTCCGACGATTCCCCCAAACTCACTTAGAAAGATTGCTTCCATTAAGAATTGAGTCAGAATATCTTTTTTTGTTGCTCCAATTGCTTTCCTTATTCCAATTTCTTTTATTCTTTCAGTGACTGATACTAGCATGATATTCATGATTCCTATACCTGCAACGACTAGCGCAATGACACTAACAGATAGCGCAAAAAGTTTAACACCACTAGTGAAACCAGAAAACTGCTCAATCATTTCTGAACTTGTTACTATTTCAAAATCATTATCAGATTCGGGAGAGACCTTCCGGATAGAGCGCATTAACCCAACTGCTTCATCCATCGTTTTACCATAAAGGTCTTCTGAAACTGACTCAACATGTATACTTAAGGTTGTCCATTTGCTCGAGAACTTCTCCAAATAATTTGAGATTGGTATTGCAACATAATTGTCTTGGCTAGAGCCAAAAGCTTCTCCTTTTCTCTCAGTTATGCCTATAACAATATAGTTAAGTCCTTTAAGCTGTATCTTCTTTCCAAGCGGGTCCTCAAATGGGAATAATCGGTCCACTACATCCATACCCAGCACGCAAACATTGCGTGAATACCGTATATCATCTGATACAAAATTCCTCCCATCATTGATATAAGTATTAAGAACTCTTACGGTCCCTTCATCACCACCAACAAGCTCTATTGAATTTTTAACTGTTTTATCACGATAGCGCACATTTCGAATAGAGCTCCCTTCACTTAAAGTGACCAGTGTTGGTAGCTTAGCCCTATTTTTAAATTTTTGATATTGATCATAATTAATGTTTTTTCTATTACGATATTTCCTACGACCATTACCAAAATTAATTCCGGGATATTTTTGTATAACAAAAGTATTGGTTGCAAAAACATTTAGCCCTGACTGGATTGAAGATTCTAGTGTCCTTATTGCCGTCATAACTCCAATAACTGAAAAAACTCCAATACTGATCCCTAATAAAGTAAGAATGGATCTAAGTTTATTCTGCTTAATAGCATCTATCGCCATCCAAAAACTTTCTTTTAATATGTTTTTTAAATTTCTTGTCCCCATTCGTTATTCATACCTCAAGGCATCGATAGGGTCTAAGTTTGCTGCACGATAAGATGGAATTAATCCTGAAACAACTCCCACCACCATGCTCATAATAACCGCAGAAATAGATAATCCAATAGGAAGGGTGGAAGGAAAGATCTTATTTATAAAAATACTACTAATATAAGCAAAGAATAATCCAATTAGACCGGCAATCAAACATATGGTCACAGCTTCCATTAAAAATTGCCCCATGATCATGCCCTTTGTCGCTCCAATCGCTTTGCGAATACCAATCTCACGTGTTCGTTCTTTGACGGATACAAACATAATATTCATTATCCCGATACCACCAACAATAAGGGATAGTAGAGTAATGAAAATACCTGTCCCTCCAATCGCTACTTTTAGACCGTTATATTGTTTTTCAAATGCCTTTGTCTGATTAATTGCAAAATCATTTTTTTCAGAAGGTTTTAGCCCTCTAATATGCCTCATTACTGCAGAAATTTCATCCATCCCTTCTTCTAGCTTATCTTCTGGTACTTTTACACTTAACCTCATCCATCCACGTCTAGAAAAAAGTCTTTTATAAGCACCAAACGGAAGGATTGCTTGTTTATCAACACTAAAAAGACCCAGAAACTTTCCTTGCTTCTCTAAAACCCCAATAACTCTAAACTTAATGTTATCGATCTTTAAATATTCACCAATTGGATCGCTCTCACCAAAAAAAGCGTCTTTTATACCATGCCCTATAACAGTGACTCGTGCTCCAGATCGATCTTCATTGTTTGTAAAGAACCTACCTTCAATAATATCGGTGCTTATGGTTTCCATATAATCTTCATTGGTCCCAAATATTTCAGTACGAGTTTTTTTATCCTCATAAGATAAAGCAGCACCTCTCTGCATAACCGGTGCTACCGCCAAAGCATAGTCAGTTCGTTCTTTGATCTTTTCAACATACTCTGGAAGTATACGTGGCCTATTTTTTATTTCCCACCACTCCATATCACTGAACCATTCGTAACGACTAATATATAAAATGTCTTTACCAAGCCATGACATACTACTTTCGAATGACCTGTCTAATCCTGAGATCAGTGTCCCCATTAGTGTAACAGATAATACACCTATTATAATACCCAAAGCTGTGAGTATCGAACGGGTCTTATTGGCTAGGACTGCGGATAATGAGATTCTAAAGTTTTCTAAAAATAAAGAAAACTTCAATCGTATTGCTCATTATCTTCAATTATCTTACCATCTAATAATTTAATGGTACGATTTGCATGTTTCGCAATACCATCTTCATGAGTAACTAAAATAATTGTATTACCATTCTTATGAAGTCCATCAAAAATACCCATGATCTCATGCCCACTTTTTGAATCTAGGTTCCCTGTTGGTTCATCAGCTAGAATAATAGAAGGACTATTTACCAGGGCACGCGCTATCGCAACCCTTTGGCGTTGTCCACCTGATAATTCATTTGGTTTATGGTGCATCCTGTCACTCAGGCCAACATTGCTCAATGCCTCTGATGCAAGGTCAAGACGGTCTGCTCTATTAATATTTGCATACACCAGTGGAATCTCAACATTATGATGTGCTGTTGCTTTTGGCAATAGATTGAATGTTTGGAAAACAAAACCAATTTTACGATTTCGTATGGATGCCAGTTGCGCATCATCCATGACTTGAACCATCTCCCCTTCAAATTCATAAATCCCTGATGTCGGAGTATCCAAGCATCCGATCATATTCATTAAGGTCGACTTACCTGACCCGGATGGCCCCATAATGGCTAAGTATTCATTATTCTTTATCTCTAGATCAACCCCGTCTAAAGCACGCACCTCCTCACCTCCAACATTATAGATCTTATAAATATTCTTTAGTAGAATCAGACTCAAATTAAATACCTGTTTTTATTCTAGTTACCAATTTTAATTGAAAGGCTACTACGTTCACCATTTTCTTTCATAAGAGCCTCTATATCTTTGATATCTGGAGATACCAATGTTCCGTGGTTAAGTTCTTTACTCAAAACTTTATATCCACCAGTCACAATCATTTGATTTACTTCTAGACCGGATCTTACAGCATAGTGATTTTCACTTGAAACCCCAACCGTAACGGGTTTGACAAGGGCATACTTTTTACTTTCTGGAGCAGTTTCTCCATTAAACTCATCCTCCAATACAAAGACAACATCAACGTTATTCTTTTTCGGTAGAAAACTATTATTCGCTTTTTCATCTTCGTTTTCATTAGAGCCGCCCCATCGTTTTTCTTTCCCTGATTTTTTATTATTTTTTATCTCTTCAAAGTTTTCAGGACGAGATGTGAGAGATTGAATTGGTATTGATATAATATTTTTAATTGTTTCTGAAATAATATTAACGGTGCTACTCATGCCTGGTCTTATTTTTTCGGGGGGAGAAAGAATCCTTATCTTTACTTTGAAATTAGTAACCTGTTGTTGACTACCCATATTCTGAGATTGTGCCGTGTGAGCAATTTCACTTACAACTCCAAAAAACATAGTATCTGGAAAAGCGTCGATCTCTATCTCCGTGCTATCTCCTACGTCAATATTCACTACATCATTTTCATTTACATCAACTTCAACTTCCATCCTACTGAGGTCTGCAACAGTCATTAGAACCCCAGGATTGAACATCCCCCCAACTGCCATTTCGCCTTCCTCTTTTGTCAAACTTGTGACAATGCCATATTTAGGAGCTGTCAAGCGAGTCTTAGATAATTCATCTTCTGCAGATAATAGATTTGCATTTGCCTGTTCAGATTGACTGACAGCCATTTGATAAGATGCTTCAATTTGTTCCAGTTCTTGCTTTGATATTAAATCTTGAGAGAAGAGCGACTGAGTGCGATCCATTTGAGATTGCATTTTTCGAAGATTCGCCTCTGATGACCTTACTTGAGATAATGCATTATTATATCGAGGTCGATACTGTTTTTCATCAATACTAATAAGATGCTGTCCCGGCTCAACGGTATCACCTTCAAGAACCGTTATCTCAGTTATCCATCCTGTAATAGTCGAAGTGATATTTACTTCTTCTTCTGGTTGAATTTTCCCACTTGCATTTACTTTATGTACAATATCTCTCAATTGAACAAATTCCACACTAACAGATAGCCCCTCATCTTTTCCGCCCAACATCGCAAAATAACCGACCAATAAGAGAAAGCTAATCGATAAAGGAATCCAGACTTTTTTCTTTTTTAGTTTATTTAACATTATATTCTTCTTCTATTTGATATTCTATATCCAGTGTGCCAAGAAGTGCTTTCAAATTTGCATGTTGCATCCTCGCATCATGGATTGTATTGATAAGGGCTGAACTAGAACTAATCTCTGAAACCTGTGCATCTAAAAGATTTACAATTGTCGCAGAGCCTAAGCTATATCTTTCACGTACTAAATTCAGATCTTCTTGAGCCGATGCAATAACAGCTCTGTTTAACGGAATTATTTCAGCATAATTATTTAATGATTCTCTAATTAATTCTGCCTGAACTTTTAGATCATTTAATAACGTAACATAAGAGAATTCTGAGCGTTGCCTAGATATTTTTGCTTGCTGCTGTTGAATGGAGAGACTGTTACCCGTAAAAATTGGCACGCTTAAAGAAAGGTTCATCCCTAGGGTCCATCCATCTTTTAAAGCATTTACTAATTCATCAGCGTTTGTGCCATTGGCAGAATAATTTATTGAAGAATTCAATGAGGGCATCCGTAATCCTTTTACTATTTTATAAGAAAGTTCTCTCAAGTTAACCTGATTCTGAGCAATTAAAATGCTAGGGTTCTGTGTTTTTAATAGATCTAATATTTCACTGCTCGATGGTATCACTGGCATAATCCAAATTTCATCTATCGCATTAATTGTCTGACCAAAGTCCTGTAGACCCATATCATTAAATAGTTTTCGCCTTGAATTTTCAAGGGAGATCTGCTTGTTAAGTGCTTCAACCTTTGCCTGTCCTTGTGCAACCTGCGCTTTTAAAAAATCAGAACGTTTTACCACGCCAAGGTCAAATTTTTCTTTTACTAATGATAATTGTTGATCTGACATTTCTAGATTTTTTTCAGCTACATTCATTAATTTTTGTGCCTTCAGTAAACCATAGTATGACTTGATCACATTTTCAATTACTCGTATTTTAGTTGATCGATGATTTAATTTTTCAATCTCTAAGGCTGACCTTGCCTGTTTTACTTGATTTAAAGATTGACCACCATTATAAATTTTCTGACTTAATGAAAGCCCTGCAGAAAAATTATTATAGTCGAACTGATAACTCTCTTGGTTGGAAGATTGTGTTTTCCCAACTCCTGTTGTAGCTTGAACAAATGGAAGTAGATTACTATATGAACTTTTTAATCCTTGCTCAGCTGAAATAACACCAAGCTGTGCAGATAGGACTGTCTTTTTACCTTCAAGCGCAGACTGAATACAATCATCTAGGCTGTATCCTTGAGCACTGAGACCTGAAAAATAAAATAAAAATAATAAATATTTTTTGATGTTATATAGACGCATTATAATAGCTAAAGTTCCTTATCATCTAACAAATAGTATCGCCACTTTATACATATCTAAAATTACTCGTGTTTAGGTTCTTGATTCGACCTATTCAATGATTAAAGACTTTTTAAACCTGATTATATAATATAAAAGATCACTGTGATTACTAACGACATGAAAACCCCTTTTGCTATTATCATTGTAGATCTAGATCTCTGTATTTTTAAATAAGTGGAATCTCGTTCTCTCTGATTTTTATCGCCCATATTTTTTATTCCAAAATAAGCATTGACGATACAGGTCTTATCCAATACTTCAAAAAAAGATACCCCCATAATCAGGGCAGGGAATATCACCAGAAAACCTGATTCGCCATCATTGAAAAAGGTTATATATATTCCAGTAATAATGGTGAGTAGTAACCCAAAAAGAGTTGCGAAAAATCGCTTTTTAATCTCTTTCCCTCCTATATTTGGACAGCTTTCCATTGAATAACCTTTTTTTTAACTAAGTAGAAATCAATTTAATTGAGAAAATTTTCTTTAATCTTATTTAGATATTCTAGGGCTGAACTATGATCATTCTTTATTTCTCCATCTAAAATCGCTTCCTCAATAGCATTCTTTATTTCTCCAACTCTCCTTCCTTCAATAAGGCCACAGATCTTCATTATCTCATCTCCACGTATTGGTGATTGAAAAGATTTCATTGCATCTCTCTCAACTACGTTTGCCATTTTCTTTTCAACTTTATTAAAATTCTTTAAATATTGCTCTACCCTTTTAGGGTTTTTTGTTGTGATATCGGCCCTACATAATATCATAAGATCGTCAAGGTCTTCACCAGCAGAGACCATTAATCTTCTTACAGCAGAGTCCGTGACAATATCTTTTACGAGTGCAATAGGACGTAGGTGGAGTAACGTAAGTTTTTTTAGATAAGATTTTAAATCATTAGAAAGTTTCATGCGGCCTGCTACTTTGTTTAACATTCTCTCACCAATAGCATCGTGCCCGTGAAAAGTATACCCCTTTTTTTGATCAATCCTCCGAGTATTAGGTTTGGCAATATCGTGGACCAAAGCCGCAAACCTAATTTCCATTTTGTCTGTTAATTCTGCCGCATTATCTACGACCTGTAATGTATGTGCAAAAATATCTTTATGATGCCACTCAGCTGTTTGTTCAATACCATACATTACATCAATCTCAGGGAAAACCTTCTCCATTAGACCTGTTTTTTGTAGTATTTTCAACCCTGTTGATGGTTTTTTAGTACTTAAAATTTTTATAAACTCGTCTCGGATACGTTCTGCTGAAACAATTTCTATTCGAGAAGCTTGCTTTTTCATTGATGCTCGGGCAGAGCTATCAAGCTCAAATCCGAGTTTTGAAACAAAATATGCTGCCCGCATCATACGCAACGGATCTTCTGAGAATGTTTCATCTGAGTCCAATGGTGTTTGAAGAACTTTTTTCTCAATATCTAATATCCCACCAAATGGATCAGTTAGATCTCCAAATGAATCAGGATGAAGATCCATCGCCATTGAATTGATTGTAAAATCTCTTCTAAGGAGATCTTCCTGGAGATCAGTGTATATAACCTCTGAAGGTTTTCTAGATTCGGTATTATAATTTTCTTTTCTAGCTGTAGCCACTTCTATCTGAATCTCTCGATTTGGTATTATCGCTGTTCCAAACTTTTCAAATGGAATAATTTTCTTAACACCTAATTCATCAGCTAATTTTTTTGCAAATGGTATTCCCTCCCCTACAATCATAATATCAATATCGTTTAGCTCTTTTCCCATGATGAGATCTCGAACAAAACCTCCGACAACATAGACTTTTTTATTTTTCCCTAATGCCCCGGCTATTTTCAAAATAGATAAGACCGAGCCATACTCTTTTGATTTCAATAAATCTTTGATATTAATCATTGCAGAAATTACCAAGATAAAATCCTTACAAAAACCTTGTAAAGAAAAAACACTTCATTCAATTTCAAGATATGGTTAGAAGAATAACTTTCGTTATTATTGTCATTATGCTTACAAATAAGGTTCTAAGCCAGTTTAGCTCTGTTGAAATAACAGTAGATGATCGGCTTCTTCGAAGTGAAGAAAAACGTGATATAATTAATTTAAAAAATGATATTGAACGATTCTTTCTAACAACGACCTGGGATGATTCATATCGCGACCTCAAAATTCCTGCCTATATACAGATCGTATTTGAAGGAGTAACCGAGAAAGGCAATGAGTCAATTTATAATTGCCAGATACTATTCTCAAATGGTGGCGATCTACGTTATTTTGATAAGAGTACACAATTCTACTATAATTCTGGTAACAGCCTATACTATGACCCTGTACTATTTGAACCACTATCGGGGCTCCTCGCTTTTTACGCTCAACTTATCCTTGCAGGAGAGATTGATACTTACGAATATAATGGAGGCAATGGGTCACTCGAGTATGCACGCGATATTGCCCTAAGAGGTTCAGCCTCTGATTATAAAAAAGGCTGGGGGTCACGAATAACCCTTGTAGACAATCTGAGTAGGAATATTGGGCTCCGAAAAGCTCGTCTAGCATGGTATATAGCCATGGATCTATTCAAAGATGGCGATATGGATAGTGCTCTCGAAGAACTCAAGGCAATGTTGGATGGAATTGAACGGTCTTACCAAGATATAGGGAGAGATAACCATACCCAATATTTTTTAAAGGTCCAATCATCTAAAATTGCTAAAATGCTATCTATGTTAGGTCGTAGAGAGATGTTGAAAGATATGAAAGAACTTGACCCGGATAGACGCAGTGTATATCAATCAGAATTAGATTCAATTTCTAAATAAGTTTTTTTGCCACCTAAATAATGTTCTAAGACGATTGACTTTTTTGACATCTTTTTTATTATGTCTTTGTCTTTTATTCTTCGGATCTTTTTAAATCGCAATCTTTTTCTAATAATAGATAATGGATGAAAAATAATCCAAATTAATGATCTCAAGATACCGCTAATATGATTTGTGTCAAGCTTAACCACTGCGTAACCAATTGCTATAAACTCTAACATTATTCTGATAATACCCACATAGAATGTTATTGGTATCGAAAAATTGCTAAAGAGCATTAACAATGAATTTCTATGATTCAAATAATATTTTTTATGTGTATGCATCGGTAATGAAACAGCATTTTTGTGATAGACTATTGAACTTGGCTCTACCCAGATACTGTACCCCATCGCATGTAAACGCCAACAAAGGTCGATCTCTTCCATATGTGAAAAAAATTCTTCATCAAATTTACCGGCTTGCAGAAAGAGGTCTTTTCGTACCAACATAGAAGTCCCAGATGCCCAAAAACATTCCTTGGAATCATCATATTGCTGGTGATCCTCTTCTTGGGTCAAAAACACCCGACCTCTTGCAAAAGGGAAACAAAAGAGATCCATATATCCACCTGATCCACCGGCATAATCAAAAATATTATTTTTATAATAATTCAATATCTTTGGTTGCGCTGCAGCTATCGAGCTATCTTTCTCTAAAAGATCAACCAAAGGGGCTAACCAGTCTGGGTTTTGCGTTGTATCATTATTTAAAAATAAAAGATAATCACCGAGTGCTAAATCAGCTCCACGATTACAGCCACCCGCATATCCATAATTGTTATCATTCTCTAATAAATTAATATTGGGGTGGTTTTTCTTTATCCAGTCTTGGCTTCCATCAGTTGAAAAATTATCTACAACGATAATTTCATAAGATAAATAACTACTTTTTTTAAGAGATTCAAGACATTCTGATAGTGTTTCAATGCCATTCCAGTGGGGTATTATAATTGAAACTTTTGGACTTGTACCGGTCATCTTGACCTCTGATTTTTATTCGCCGGAACGAACCTCATCCAACATATTTCTTGCATTTTTATCTGATGGGTTTCTAGTGACCCAGCCCTCTAAAACTAACTCAGCATCTGTATTTCTATTATTTTCTCTATAAATATAAACAAGTGATGAGACTATCTCAGGATATGCCTTTTGCCAGCGAGACCATTCACCTTGTTTTACAGAATACTTGCTAAACCCACTAGTCTTAACCATCCCCTCAAGCTGAAGGTATTGAGACCTCATACCTTCCAAAATACCAACAGAACGTTCGATATCATTTAGTTCTTTATAGTAAGTGTTTGCATACTCTACTTTATTTAATGGCCTTCCTTTTTTCCTATCGACAAGAGTATCCATTATATCTCTCATAGATTCTTTTTCACCAAGGTCACCATAGATTCGCGCTACCTGATAATGGAGATCTTCTGACTGAATAGGAATTGTTTTACCTGGAATATTTTGTTCCATTTTATCAAGTGTTTTAATTATCTTACTTTTTAATTCAGCTAATTTCTCTTCTGATCTATTTTTTTTCTTCCTGTCTTTACGTTGATAATCCATGTAGTAGGTAACGGCTAATTGCATATAGGCACTACGGTAATTCTGCAGGAGACGCTTGGTCTGTTTATTAAGATATACCTCTTCATTCCCAAGGTTACGAAACATATATCCAGGCTGATAATCTCTTGACCAATTTAAAT
>TARA_B110000438_G_scaffold61607_1_pt1 | contig 17525 bp, 15 predicted proteins | sample TARA_B110000438 | Tara Oceans TARA_B110000438 (sample SAMEA4398413) | marine metagenome | biome: Polar Biome; feature: [MES] marine water layer (ENVO:01000295) within the mesopelagic zone...; material: water (ENVO:00002006), including particulate matter (ENVO:01000060) such as...... | reverse complement strand
ACCTGCACCGACTCCTGCACCGACTCCTGCACCGACTCCTGCACCGACTATAATTGTTACTTCATCAGTAACAGAGACACAAGATGTGAATAAAACTGTAATTGTTCCAATTGTTACTTCTACTACAACAGCATCTAGGGTTAATACAACCACAGATTCAAAAGTAGCAACAGAAACAACTTATCTTTCTAAAGTTAACGGAATTGTTCAGTCAAATATGCAATTGGTAACACTTACCAGAGCAACAGTTACTGGGATCGCATACGATGCAACTTTAGCTGAAAACATAGCAAACAAAACTGATAATGATGGTATTGCCGAACTTAATGAATATTACTACGTTATAGCTGAATCAGCTCCAGTTGACTCAGACACAGTAAGTTATGACGTGATTACAACCATCACTGATGGAGTCACACTATCTGAAATAGATTATGTGGTAGAGAATGTTATTGACATAACGATTGATACTCCTGTTGAAACAGTTGTTCAAGAAGGTGTATCAGTCCTAGTTACAGCAACAGCACCTGGAACTAACTAACTTAACATCAAGATTTAAAACCACCCATTTGGGTGGTTTTTTTTGTATAAAATTTATCAAATAATAATGAGATAAACCTTGCAAGATATGGGTATTAAATTGATTAATATTTATAGACAAAGTCTATTCTTAATCGGGGAAGTCTAGGATTAATGGCCTGTTTAGATCTTATGACCTTACCAGAGGTTCTATCAACCCAGTAGAAATTAGAATAGGTATTGTTTAAAATTTTCACATTAATCTTTTCTTCAATTAATAAATAATCGAGAGTTGAATCGTCTTCAATAATTGAGAGAGCATAGTCATGTTCTAAAAATGCCTGAGGATTCTTAAGCATGACATTAAAAATCCCTGAAGAAAGTTTTTTGGAGCCAAAGAATTTAAAATCTGAACCATTAAATATCTCAATGTTACTTGGTAGGCCAGAAGTTGTAACAACCTTACCATTATAGGTAATAAGTTTTTCTCCTGTTGCAGACATCCATGTGTAAAAATTATTCTCTGATTTCAAAAGAACCATAATAATATTTGGACCTTTTCCAAGGTCAACTCTAATAAATGAATATGGCTGCCTTGCTATAAACTCATTAGTCAGTTCTATTCCATCATTACCAATAGTAGCGCTCTTAATCAATGGAATCGCATTACTATAAGAAATATATGAACAGGAACTGCTGAGCAGGAGAACACTCAGAACAATAGTAAAAGGCTTAGTCATATAAATCATCCCAGTCCCTAGCTATGTTTATAAATTGACCTTGGTCGGTAATAGAGTAGAGGGAATGGGTATGCTTAATCATAGCAGCGCCATCTCTTGTCAAGGGTCTTAATCCTATTCCAGCAGACCCTTTTCTATACTTATCAAAGAAGGATTCAATTGGAAGAAAGAAGTAAAAGCCCTTATCAAAACTGCCTTCACCAAATTCATATTCAGAAATATCTGTTAATGCAAAAAATATCCCCATTTTTAAACCGCTCTTGAATCGCCTAGAGATATCAAAATTTATACCAGAATCTTTAGCTAAAAATCTTCCTCCCTTTAATGCAAGGGTTACTTGAGATCTAGGTTCTTTGTAATAAACATTTATGTGTCCTGTGACCGTTTCGTAATCTAGGAAATCGAACATTTGATCATAAGCTCTTTGCTTAGCCAACCAAAGCTCTGCACCAATAGCATAGTTCGCATAAAAAGGTCTATATAAAATTTCTCCGCCTATAGCTCCAAACATATTTTCAACAAGGCCTGCAGTGACTTTAGTATAAATACTCGGAGTTGGTTTAAAGAAGCGATCGATTTGCAGTCTTTCTATAATGGTGCCTCTGCCAGATTTTAAATAGTTAACAATTTCTGTTCTGACGTGAGGTAATACACTATCAGAGGCTAGTTTGAGCTCATCAAAATTGTCAATAATACCGTGAGAAAACTCCATCTTAACCGAAGTATTCTTCTTCATGGCAAGCTCACCCTTAAAAGATAAACGAACATTACCAAAGAAAAATCCGTCAGGACCTCCAATCTGCTGTTTTATAGTTGGGACTAAGGTCCAAAATAAATCAGGTAATTTTACCTCAGGTTTAAATGCATAGTCAGCAGCAGAATAGCTGTATGGTTCTACTGCAGCGTCCTTTATTGCTAAATTGTATAGTTTTTCATCTTTATATTTTGAAAATTGCTCTCTATCAATTGTAAATTTATACATTCCAATTCCACCATTAGTATTGGCAACTTCAAATGTTTTAATCTTTGGTGGTGAAATTTCATCCAAGACTCTTAAAGCTCTTCCAGTTGCCCTAGGCCAACTCTCATGATGGGATTGACTATAAACAATTTTATATTTATCGCCTTCAACATCAGCTTTCTGAAGAAAAGTACGTCTTGCATTAAGATGAAGAAGGGAGGCTTTGTATAGCATCACATCATTTTTTGCAGTTACTTGCTTTACTATTCGAGAATTTTTAACTGGCTTAGGCTTGTCATTTTTAGGAATTAGTGGAAACTTCTTACCAAAATCTCCCTGCATAGAAAATCCAAAGCTAATAGTGTGACCTTTAATATAATTTAATTTTAGATGGAACTTTTCATTGATAGGATATACCAATCCAATATTTATCTTGGAAGCAGGCTGTCGAACATTTTCAAATGCCATGTTAAAAGACTTAGCGCCAAATGGGAAACCTTCAAACTCATAATCTGTTGAGTCATATTCAATTTTTAACCTTAGTCCATTAAAATTTGGTAAGAATATTTCAGCTCCACCAAAGATACCAACCTTACCAGAGTACCAATATCCAGTACTAAATTCTCCACCCTGTGTAACGTTCTCCGAAACATCTCTTTCTCTGAATGAATCATCAATCTTTATCAATGGATTTTCAAATCCATTATCAGAGAAAGTACCCCACCCTAAGCCAAGGGTGAAATCAATATTACTTACTCTCTTTGAGGCAACAAGATATTCTGAGGAAAATACTCCTGTTCCAGCTATATCTCTGAAACCCATAGCAAGTGCTGGAATATAATCAGATTCTTTTATAAGTAAAAACTTTGCATCAAAACTTTTATCTTTATAAGTCTGATCTCCAGAGAAGTCTTTGCTGAGACTATATAGCGCGTTATTTACATCAGTATATTGGTATGAAGCTTCAGCCCAAGAAAACGGTGTGGCTACTAAAGAACCTCTTAAATATGGATCAGCGTTACTCCATGAGAATGCTATAGAGCCCGCTGGCATCATTCTTGCTGAAGGCATTTGAATTAATCCAATAGTGCCACTATTACTAAAACTTGGGTAGCTAGATTTTGGATAGATATAGTCATCTATATCAGAATAGACATCAAGGGAGAAGAAAATAAAAAAGACCAATGAGAATTGGCCAGGTCTTCCAGAAAGTTGCATCAGCCTGAAATCTAATTACTAATGCTATTCAAAGAAGCTAATGATAAAGCTAAACTACTTAAAATTGGCGATACAGTAGATGCATATAGCACCCCAGAAAGCTTACCAATATCTCTAGGTGCATATATTATTGTTCCTGGATATATGTCTACAGATTTTGAAAAGAGTAATGATTTAGAATTGAAGAGATGAGTTGTGCCATCAGGATCAATTACTAACAATTCATTGTAAGCAGAATCTTTAAGCCCGCCAACTAATTTGACGTAGTCTTTTGCTGAAAAGCTAGAGTTAAACGTTATGTTAGAAGGATTTTTAAAATCTCCAAATAAATATACAATTTTCTGAAGGGGTGGAATAACAATTCTATCTTGATGTGCTAGCTGGATATCTGATGATGAGTCTGACCTAAAACTTGCAATATTAAAATCTGCAACTAATCTACCAGTAAAATTTTGAGATCTCAGTTCTTCCCCAAGTAAATCTAAAGCTGACGAATCAACGCTACGATTAGGTTTTCCAATGTTAGAAACAATATAATTGACCGTATCAGAGTAATTTAGTTGTGCAAATATTTTCTCTTTTTCTAGGGCGCTCTGTCTAAATAATGCCCCCCCAAAAGTATAAGCATCATTTTTATACCCTCCGGCACGTTCGATAACCTCTGACAGCTTTGCGCCTTCTTTGATAATATATTTTCCTGGCCTGTGAACCATTCCCTCAATAATTACGTGTTGTGCAGGTTTAGGTGCATTAACAAAAGATGGAACAATCACTGAATCACGAGGATTTAATTTAAAATTCTGAACTTCCTGCAATGCTATTACTGTATTCTTGGTTCCGCTTAGATCAACGCTTTCGACTGCAATATTATCAAATCCATAAAAACCCTCTGAAAATCCACCAGCAAACTTAATAGCTGATCCTGCAGTTTCGTCTGGCATGATTTCGAATAAAGCCTCGTAATTCACACCGCCAGATACAGGCACAATGAAAGATGATGGATGAACAAAAATTGTATCTCCAGACCTAAGGGTGCTGGTAGCATTAAATCTTCCAAAAACAAAAATGTCATAAAGGTCTACTGTATCAATTACCTTGCCACTTCTTTTGACATCAATTTTCCTGTAAGAACCATTATCTGAGATTCCTCCAGCTACATTTAAAGCGCTAAGAACACTGGAGCCACCACTAATAGTAAATATGCCTGGGCTTTCTATGCCGCCAAGCATCAAAACTTGGATATCTCTTACCTTCGCCAGGCTTAAATAAGAGGAAACTCCAACTGTCTTAAGATCAATAAAAGCACTAATAAGAGCCTCGGCATCAGATAGGCTTTTTCCAGCCACATATACTTTTCCAAATTCAGGAATTGGCACAGAACCATCTCTACCAATCTCTAAATCAATTTCCTCAGATATTTTTCCTGTGAGAAGGAGTTTGAACTGATCACCTACATCCACCAAATAATTACCATTTAAATTTGGAACATTGATTGGCATGAATGATGACTGAAGAGACTGGAAGAACACATCTCCATATCTAGTTAGCTCTCGAGAACCGTTTAATTCATCACCATCTAATTGCTGTTCTAATGCTTTTAATTGATCTTTTAGTTTATTGAGAATTACTTTGTTTTTTTCCAAAGAAGTATCTGAGCGAAAAAGATCTTCTAACTCACCCTCTTCCACTACAGAATTCTGCACTTCAATTTGATCTCTCACTGACGGAGGCAGTCCCTCAAGGAACTCCTCAGAGAGTTGTGGGTTAGTTTGAGCAGAAAGAGCTGACGAAAGAGCAGAAAAAGCAATAACTGATATCAGTATTGTAGAATAAAAATGCTTAATTAAGATCATAGAAGTAGGGTCTAAATTTTTGTCAATTATATCGTAACTTCAACCCAAATACCTAACTTAATACTAGCCTCGGATGCCTATAAAAATAAGCATCTTAATTATTATTGAAAAGATCTCGAGTAAAGACTTTCGCCTGAACTTTGTCCAAGGCTGGGTTATTTCTATTGGCTAATATAATATTGCTTTGATCCATGAAGCGATCAAGGTCATTACAAATATCAGCACCTTGAAAAGAAGTCTCATGAATATCAGGCTCGTAAATAATAACTTTTAGGCTAGACTCAATTAATAATTTTGTTATTCCTAGGATTGACGAGAATCTATAGTTATCAGAGCCCTCCTTCATTGATAATTTATAGATACCAACCACCGAAAATCTACCTTGAATGATGAGATTTGCGATATATTTTTGTCTAGTTAAGTTTGCATCAACAACTGCTTGCATTAAATTCTGAGGAACATCGGAGTAATTAGCTAGAAGTTGCTTGGAATCCTTCGGCAAGCAATATCCACCATAACCAAAAGAGGGATTATTATAAAAATCTCCAATTCTAGGGTCAGCACAAACACCATTAATCATCATCAAAGGATCAAGTTTTTTTTCTATAGCAAAACTGTCTAACTCATTGAAGAATGAGACGCGCATTGCAAGAAAGGTATTAGAAAATAATTTTACTGCCTCAGCGGATGATGAATCCATAAGCATAATTGGGGCATTTTTTTTTAAGGAAGCATTAATTAAAATATCGGCAACTATCTGTTTGTTTGGATGCACTCCACCCACAATAACTCTTGAAGGAAATAAGCTATCCTGCAAGGCAGAGCCCTCCCTTAAAAATTCAGGTGAAAAAATTATTCTATTTGTCTGGTATTTCCGATTAAGGGATTCGGTAAAACCAACGGGCACAGTTGACTTGATTATAATCAAAGCGTCTGGATTATTATTATTGTTGAGGATATCTTCTATTACCTGTTCAACGCTTGAGGTATCAAAAGCATTGTTCTCCTCATCATAATCAGTTGGAGTGGCAATAATATAAATTTGGGATGCTTGAAATATTTCTCGACTGGGAAGCGAAGCGGTTAGAAATAATTTTTTTTCTGATAGATATTCTTGAATTAAGCTGTCTTTAACAGTTGTTTCCTTATTATTGATTTTAGTAATCTTAGAAGCATCAGTATCAATAACCTGCACTTGATTAGTCTGAGATAGCAGGACAGCCAAAGACATGCCCACATAGCCAGCTCCAAAAATTACGATGTTGGAGGGGTTATTCAGATTTGCGACCATAACTATCTTCTAAGCGAACAATATCGGATTCTTCAAGAATTTTCCCGCATTGCACCTCAATAACTATTAGATCGACTTTACCGTCATTGCTCAGACGATGAACAGACTGAAGTGGTATTTCAATATACTCCCCGGGGTTAAGAATAACTTTCATGCCATCCAGCTCAACAGTTGCGATCCCACTTCCTACTACCCAATGTTCCATTCTATGATGATGCTTTTGAAGGCTCAATATTCCACCAGGATATACGGTTAATTGCTTAACTTTGAAGCCTTCAGCGTCTAGAAACGATGTATGGCATCCCCATGGCGCATGAATAGTTGTAACTTTAGATAGTCCTGAAGGTAAAAAAGTAGACACATACTTGTCCGTGAAGTCCGAAATAAGCCAAGAGCTGCTATTTTTTTTATTCTCTCCGCCAGCCCCATAAATGAATTCAACCCTTTCATTATCATGAAAGGCAACTACTTCCGGAGTATTGCTTTTGCCTCGATCCCCACCATTAGCAAAAATAACTTTCTTTGCAAATTTTAAGCACTGATGAATGGCATCCACAGCAGAGCCATCACCATCATCAAATGCAATAACTTGGTCAACAGATTTTAAGTTTTCTATTACCGCAGCTCGCTCTTCCCAAGGCATCAAATATATTTGCTTTTTATCTATAAGCCACTGATCGGAATTAATACCAACAACAACATAATCAGAGTATTTTTTAGCCGAAGCAATATATGCAATATGCCCACTATGAACTGGATCAAAGCCACCGGTAACTAAGCAGACTGTTTCTTTCATTAGTATAGTAAATTTTTAAATAGATTATTATTTTAACAGATTAAAAAAAATGATAAAAATATTATGATTTAATCTTAAAGGCTAGTATTGATATATTTTAAGAAAAATCCTTCTAGTCCCTGATCCTGCCATATTAGAAAACCCATTTGTTACCTCTGAATCTTTGCTGTATTGATATAATGGCTCTTGATCATAAAGATTCGGGGCCCTATCTTCATCTAATTCACTCACAGCAAGAAATTCATTCCTATTAATTCCACATATTGGGGAATTTGCACAAACAATCATAATGGACTTTTTGTCATTTATTTTATGCTCTGTATTTGTGTTTTGATATACATGGGTAAATGGATGTTTATTTGACCAGTAATGCTCGAACGAATCAGCTATTTCTGGATAAAAATTAAGGTCACCGGTGTAACCAATTGCAGCTATTTTAACTACAGAGTGCTCTTTAATTAATGAAAGAACGTCTACATCCGACAAGAATGGATTTATCCGTTGCGAATGAATTTTAGAAAACGAGCTCAGGAAGCCAGCGAGGGAAAGAGAGCAAAATAAAATAATAAAAGTATTTCTAATATTTGCCTGCAATTTAAGCTTAGTAAAAACTCCATCCAACCCGAAGGAAAAAAGAATTATCACAATAGGAATCAAGGCGATGGAATGACGAGTTGGACTGAAAGTAAGTTTCATAGCAAGCACTAATCCAATCCAGATTAGCATTGTAGTGATGATGAATATAAAAATATTACGATAATCCTCGCTTTTATAGAGTTGGTACAAACCATATAAAGAAATAAGCAGGAGAAAACATGCAAATGAAATACTTAACCCATCAAATGACTCTCTAAAACCAAAAATACCATACATAACCTTTACCGCGTTAATAAAGAAAAAGCTAAAAAAATTAGTAAAAAAATTAATATATCCATCTAAAAAATACTCTTGCTGCCAAACAAACTCTTGATTCAGGCCAGCATTCCAGTGAACTCCTGGATTTGCTCCCAGCCTCTCGGACAAGAAAAGAAAATATATAATTGCTACAGAAACAAGACTGATGAGCCCTGCTGGGACTAATGAAATAAATCTTTTGATATAATTTTGTGGCTTACACGCAAAGAGATAGCCTAAGTAAAAGCCAGGAAGAAAAAATATAACCTGATAATGACTGAAGCAGAGAATAGATAATCCAATACCTAATAAAATAGAATAATTAAAAGATGGGGTAATGTGAGCATATCTTTCAATCAGAAAAAACATTACGAACACAGCAAATAAGCCCAGCATAAAATTCTCAGATTGAGAAGCATATATAATGAGCATCCATGAGATAGTTAAAAGTAATGTCCCACAAGTCATTAAAATAATCTGAATTTGACCGCTAAAAAGGCGTGCGAAATAAATTAAGCATGCAAATGAAGCAAATGCAGAAATTAATGATGGCAATCTCATGATTTTTATAAAATCTTCATATGGAAGATCAAAGTTTAATATCAATGCTGTAAAAATAAATTGCAAAGGAGCGAATGTACTAACTAGAGAGATGCTAAGTGCACCAATCATCCTTTTAATAAAAGTGAAGATAAGATCATTTTCAATAAGGTTATTAATGATCCAATCTTGCATTCCGGCCCCTAAAGAAACGCCGTATTTTGTTACCTGAGAGGCAAAATATTCGGCATCATAGTTAGCAATCACCTTTATGAGATAAGGGCCAAATATATCGTCATAATGGGTAAAATGTGTCCCAAATACCATGAATCGAGAAATCAGAAAAACAATAGCAATAATTGACACCAAAATGATATGCCAATACCTATTAAAAAATTGCATCATATAAGATATAGAGGTTAAAGGGACTCAAATATAATATCAGGGTTTCCAATCAAAGATAAATAGCTGGAGCAAGGGTGAGTTATTTTTTAGTTGCCAGAATGTATTTAATTGTACGTTTGATCAAAGTAACTCTATTTCTCCAACTTCCGCCGCCGCCCTTGGCCACCCCGGCCACCCTAGGATTAAAGAAAACATCGAAACTCTTGATTGAAATATCATTTGCTCTGGCTTGCATCAAAGCAAAAAGATCTAAAGAAAAATCATTTGGAGCTTTATCACTTAGAAAACTCTGATAAAAAGAACGTTTAAATATTTTTGGCTGGGCATTGATATCATCTAAATATACCTTGAGATGAAAGTAAGCAAATATCTGCATTCCAAAAGTAAAAAATCTCTCTAAAATTCCACGATTAACTCTCCTACCCTTTACAACACATGGAAACGAAGATTTATTAATTAACTTGTAGCCTATAATTAAATCATTAAGGTCTGTCTGCAAATCAGCGTGAGTCCAAGCCGCTGTATCAAATTTAGCCATCTGCAGTCCTTGCAGGATATCAAATCCATACCCAGACCTAGAAGCCATTCTCACAAGATCTATATTTCTCATAGCAAGCCTATTAATTTCTTGCTCGATTAGTTCCGGGGTGCCATCTGATGAATAGCCATCGACTAAGATAAAATGAAAAGGAAAATCTGCAATAACACTGAACTCTTCAAGCTTTTTAAATAACTTAAAAATATTATCGCATTCATTAAATATTGGTATGACGATTGACAAACCTTGAGGAAAATCTTGATTGGGTGTCATGTTTTTGGTAATTGTTTTTTTACCTTCATCGCAGATGATATTTTTTTATTATGCTTGTAGAAATTCTTCCAATAATTAAGCGTTCTTTCATATAGCTCATAATCATCCGGAGTACCCCAACAAATATAATTTACATCATATTTCTTAACGCAGAGGTTGTCTTCAATATAGTAATTTAATAATTTATCGACATAGAATTTTCCATCTATCGTATCGTTAGCCCAAATCATTTTTTCTAAGTAGCTCAGAAATACCTTTGCACTTTTAAACCAAAACATCCCTGTAGTTGCATGATCATTCATAGGTGAGGAGCTAACAGTTTTTTTAAAGCTTAATTTATCAAGGGACTCATTATCTCTTCTTAATTTTGCCCAGCTATGTGCATCTGGATTGCGCTCTATGTTTGAATCATTGGTATGACTAAACATGATTGCATCACTCCTTTTTTTTAATTGGTTGAATGACTTAAGATCTATATCAAATCCATTATCACAGGCTCCGATGAATAGCTCCTCATCGTACTGGAGGAATTCTCTTGCCAAAAAGCAGCCAAATGCTTGATCAAGCTTAATATGATCATGAATAAAAATAGCTTTTGGAAACTTTCTATGAATTTTTTGCTCTAGACCATTTTCAGCATGCTCAAGGCTGTTAACACAAATAATTGTACTTGAGCTAGCATTAATCCATGGAATATCGATCATTGCGCTTAGAGCCATGGGGTTTTTAACGCCATCATGCCTACTGCTGACAGGAATTAGTGCTTTATTTAAAGCATAGCCCTGCTCTGAAAACCTACTTCCCTTCCCACCCATTGGAATCAAGATAATCATGAAGTTTGATCAATACTTTTTGCGATATTCATCCAATAATTATACTCACTGAGATCTTTAGGCGTGCCCCACTGACAAAAATAATCAACCACTGGAGGGCACAATACATTTAAACCATCTGCAGTCATCCCATTGAATGGCAGGCTCATATAATACTCTCCATTAATCGATTCTTTACTTTTCATTAAGCGACGGCAGTATTCTTTCATCAGCTTTCCAGATTTAAAATAATACAATCCGGGAGATTGCAAATCCATGAACTTGCTTTTATTAAGTTGAAATTTTTCTGTGATTTTTTTTAACTTATATGAATTGTTGGTTTCACAAGTTGCATACACATTATCTTTGTGGATCAAGTGGGGATGAAAGCCTGTGTAGCATGGAACAGCTCCATCTGGATCATTAGCTTTTATATATTGTTTAAATTTTTTAAAGTCCCAGCTAGCAAAAAAATCACAATAACTTACTAACACAGGCTGATCATCTTCAATTGCTTCAGAAGCCCTCAGAACATCAGAGACTGGACCCTGTTTAACCCAATCTTTTATCTGAAAGATACTTGCATCAGGTGCTGCTAGGGTTAACTCTTTTTTGACATATTTTTTTATTTGCAAATGCTCTTCTCTACAAATGAATAAGATGTTGCTTTCATTACCAGGAAACATGGTTGTCACCCATTGAATCATGGGGACATCATGAATTTTTATAAAGGGTTTGAGCCTAGCATAACCCTCTGTAACAAATCTACTTCCATGCCCTGTCATTGGAATTACAATTTGCATATTATGACCATAATTTAGGATACTTTGTACATACAGCTTCAACATCGAAGCCCTGTATTTTATTTTTTATATTATCGATTTCTTCTTTTGGAAAGCCCTGTAATTCTGGAGAGACAAGGCAGATCTTAAACCCAGCTTCTTTTAGCTCAGTATATTTTTCTACTGACAGTGGAAAATCTCGAAAGGTATCCACCCAAGCCCAATTAACCCTATGTTTAAATGCGATAGCATAATCTATTGGCTCAAAATCAGAGAACCTAACTGCTAAATTCTCTGGACCAAAGCCTTCTATAGACTTTAACTCAGATTGAATGGAGTGATTTACAAAAAAAGGCATGCTCATATCAAGAAAAAACCAATTAGAAATATTATATTTTGTCATGAGATCTATACATTTAGCCTCTATACCCTCAGATTTAAGGTTGAGGATCAATGGCCCCTTGCAATACCAAGACTTTAAAAAGGATTCAAGCTGCAATGGATTATTAGCATAATGCTGAAAGGGATCATGATGCAAAATTAAATCATCCAGGTGATATCTAACATCTACCTCAGCACCATCACTAGATTTAAGCTGAGAGAGCTGCTCTAGGGTATTAATTCGATGGCATATAATCTGCATTTATTTTGATACTTTTTTTCTATACTTTTCTGATTGCATATTATTTAATATATCTACATCTCTTAGAGATAAGTGCTTGGCGGTGAGGCCCAGTATTTGCATATTTGATTCCAGATACTTTACTGTTGCAATTGTTTCAATGGATGCGCTAGTTCTGCTCTCAAGTTGCTCAGGACTCATATAAACAACTTGATCAGGAAAAAGAAAAGACTCTGGACAAAGGGGCGTGGTATCGTCCAGAATATTAAATTCTGATAGATTAAATGCCTCCCTGATCTTCTCATTGCAATTACTATGGAGTTCTAAGCACCTCATATGACTGGGGGCTGAGGCAATCAGCCCATGACTCTCTAGAAATACTAAACCCTCATACGCACCCCCAACTTCGCTCAATGCACTTTTAACTGCAAGAGTTAAGTTTCTGCCAGGAGTACAATAATCAACCCATATTGCATCAGGGAAATGCTCCAAAATAATATTTTTACCTTCTTGGGCGCATAGCAGAACATTTAGAAAAACAGAATGCGAGTGAATTACATAGTTACCAAGCAGGGCATGAAAACCAGTCTCAATGGAAGGTCGGCCAAAATCTCCTAATGCAAACTGATTGATTGATTCACTGTAGGCATCTTCTGACTCATCCGGAAGATCATGGTAGCTATTAACTTTTTGATAATCTACTACTGAAACTCCATAATTAACAGCCATGTCTTTCAGAGATATGCCTGAGGCTTTAATAGCCATGCGACTTTCGTCAAGCTTTACTGAGGTATTGCCACCACCACCTTGCACATATGCAATCTCATTGCCAATCTCATGAGACATATTGACTAAATGGCTTAACTTGACTTCATCGCGCATGCTCAGCCTCCTCAAAAACCATATACGTAACTATGAATACGATTACGCCAAAGGCATTTGATGGCCAATTAGGTCTTGAAATCCCTAACTCTTGCAAACCTTCTATGTGCTCATACGCAAGTAATGCTAGATTTGCAGGCGAGAAGACGCCCTTCACACATATAATTTGCTCGTTATCATTTAAAAAGTCATGCTCCAAGATAAGCTCTGGGTAGTAAGAGAATATTTCAAATATCTTATCCATTGGAAATGAATTAGGCAAAATCATTTTGTAGCATAAATCTTCGGGTAACTGTCCGTTAAACTCTGATTCAAGAAAAGGCTCAATAATCAGATCTGCAAACTTTAATTGACTCTGGATATAACTTTTAGCATCATCAGCCCGATGATTAATTTGATTCATGACGTCCTCTTTAGATTTGCCTCTAGACTTAGTATCGCGGGCAATTTTCCATGCCGCATTAAGCTCCGCGGAAGGGTTTAAAAAGATTTTCAGATCAAACAGTGCGCGTTGACGCTCAAGAAAGAATGGATGCAGTCCCTCATAAATCAGTAAATTTGGGGCTGAGACTGGAAATGGCTTATCAAACTTTCCAGTATTATGATTATACTTTTCTCTATACACAGTTTTTCCATTTAGCAAATCCTTAAGGATCCTTAGCTCATTATGTAATCTGTTTGCCTTTGGGTCTAAGTGAGTATGCTTGGACCAGTTATCATTTCCTCTTTCCCACTTATGCAGATCATCACCATGAAGTTGGGATGATTTATTTGCACTAAAAATATCAACTAACGCATTTGAGAAACTTGATTTTCCAGAGCCAGAATCGCCACCAACGCCAATTAAAAATGGTACAGATGTGATCTTATGCTGCGAATACTTATTTAGACCATACATATAAATCCAATAACAATTAAAAATAAGCAGGACCTGCAAAAAGGTAAATGATAAGTTAATAGCTAATGTGGATGGAATCGCTGTATCTTCACTCGGAAATTCATGCAAAACAAAGAAAGAAATATATGCAAGCTGCAAAAGAAGCACCATTAAAAATGCTCGAGAAGAAGATTTTGAATAAAAATAAAAAAGGAATGGTAGCAGCCAAAAATACCAACCCTGGGTGGGTTGAGTAAAAATTAAAAGCATTGCAAAGCAAAAACCTAGGAACATAACAAAAATATCTTTATTGAGAGTATGAAAAGAAAAGCCTTTAAGTAGAATTGCACAATAAGCTAAGGGCAAAAGGTATAGGCTGACTTCGCCAAACTGTATGGTACTCAACAACAGTTTTGATTGTTGTTGATTATTAAAAACCATTGATAGAAAAGATGCATCAAAAAGATATAAACTATTAATCAATAGAAATGATCCAACAGAAATAGCAATAAACTTTCCAATCTGTGAAGTTGGCAATCTCTGCGAAAGGAGGAAAATTAAAAGCATAGGCATAATTGCAACGATAACTGTCTTTGTTGCCATCGAGCATGCTAAAAATACTGCTGAAGCTTTTAATGAATTGTGAAATAAGAAATATAGACTGACAAAAAGAAGTGCAATCGGAATTGCATCTAGTTGGCCATGAATATATGAGATATAAATCAAAACAGGAGAAAACCAATAAAGAAGAATTAATTTAAGAATATGTTTATGATTTAACCAAGATTTAAGCACATAAAATATTGCAATATCAGCACATAATAACGGAAGTTTAATAATTAAAATTGATAGCTCTGGGCTTGCATTAACCCAACTAAAAAGTATTTTAGGCATTGATAAAATAATCAACATCAGCATTGGATAAGGAAAAATCTCAATTGATCCAGAGGCAAACTGCTGATAAGGATTGCTAAAACCTGATGAAATAAAATAATCTACAAATGGAAGAAAAAAATTATTTGTGTATGTGCTAGAAAATGAAAATGAAATAGTTAACTTAATTAGGATGCCTGCGACAAAAAGAAACGCACACAACCTCGACTGAAGGCTAAGCTTTAAAATAAATTGCTTGAATTCCAAACGACTCCGCTCCTTTTATATCTTTCTTAAAATTATCGCCTATCATAACAACCTTCTTTTTGGTAAGTTGCATTTTTTTAAGAGCTAGTTGAAAAATAGCTTTATTGGGCTTCTCTGCTCCAGCCTCCTCAGATGTTGCTAGAAAGTCTATATATCTCTCAAATTTGATTTTTTTAAGCTTTGCGATTTGAAAAGTTGCCTGCATATCAGTAACCGCACATGTAAGTAAGCCCCCTTTCTTAACTGCAACCAGAAAGTTATGAACATCCAGGGAAGGTTTCATCGCATTATAAAAATTTCTCCAATAAATTTTTTCATATCTATCAGCAAGCAAATAGGCATTGTTGATGTTCAAGTCTCTTAGCAGCCCATCAAACGCAAACTGACGAGATCGACATGAACCTTGAGGCTGAAGTTTATTAGTTACCAGTAGCCTATGCTTAACATATAAATCAGTGAACTCGCTTAACGAGATAGATTCTATTAAACCTGAGTTATGCATTGATACATAGCAAGATTTTATCGCCACTTTATTTGGCTGATCATAGCTATACATAGTGTCATCAATATCAATAAGAACACCAGAAATTTTTGTTAAGTCTATGAGCTGAAGGTTATTTTTTGAAGACATAGTATCTTAATCCTAAAAAATTCATGAATAATGAAACTGTAGTCGCAAATATTACCGCGATAATAAAAGCATATCTACTCCAAGGAGATATATCCAAAAGCGATAAAATAAATTCATTTATTAAGATATTTACAATAAGAGAAATGGAATACACAAGAATATACTTATAAAGCTCTTGCTTGATTAATTGTGAGCCATTGAATGTAAAAAATGAATTTAATATATAGCCTACCCCAACACCAAAGCAAAAGCTTATAGCTTTAGCCGAGATAGATGACCAGCTAAATTGAAGCAAAGTGAAGTAGATTAAAATATCTGTAGAAAATGCCAAGCATCCGACCAGAACAAATTTAAAAAAATTTTTAAGTACACTATCCATTATATTTTGTAGCAATTTTTAGGGTTAATAACTAATCATAAATAATGCGATCGCCATAAACTTGATATTAATTTTTAATTAGTTTTTCTAAAATAGCGCTGTATATACTTTACCATCTTTGTAAAAAGGTTTTTTGCGACGAATGTCCGTGCAGTGAAATACATCACCACAAATAATCTTCGCAGAAAATGCATCTTATGTTTCTTAAAAACATAAAAATTATCCATATGAGTTTTATAAGATCCAGATACTCCACCCAATCTAAATGCACCGATAGGTTGCTCAAGGGACTGCATGTTTTGGCTGTCTTTAGTAAGGCGAAGAAGCAAATCAAAATCAGAGCTAAGTAAAAAAGATAAATCGTATCCACCCATCTCCCTGAAGACCTGTACTTTTATAAATGTAGTCATATGAGGAGCAGGCATGCCCATATATTGCCCTTGCTGATATACAAAATTATGAATTGGATGTGCAGTAAAAATATCTTGCCCACTTTCAGTTCTAACAATCGCTGGAGCAAAGCAGTAATCGAAATCATTTTTTGAAATGGCATTAACAACATGCTGAATTGCGTCAGTGAAATACATGTCACTTGCATTTAAAAAACCAAGATGAGATCCAGTGGCTAGCTTGGCACCCTTATTCATCGCATCATAGATACCATTATCATTTTCGCTAACCCATAAATCTATAATATGTGGATATTTTTTAATGATTTCTAGCGTGCCATCATCTGAGCCACCATCAATAATAATATATTCGATATTACAATAGGTTTGATTTGCTACGCTCAAGATAGTTTCTTCCAGGTGCTCAATTCCATTAAAGACAACCGTAATAATTGAGATTAAGGGTTCATTGATGAGGCTTTCTTTTGAATGGTTAATGTTCATGCTGCCATCAATAATAAAAAATTCTTAGCTTTTAGAGCCAAAAATTCGTGCGGTCACAAAAGCAACAGACTTTACCAAATCTAAAATCATGGAAAGAGCTATGATAAAAGGTAAATTTAATCCTATATATTTCAATGAAGCGCCTTTGTTAAAAGGAAGAATAATGCATCTTGCAGACACATATACCAAGCTAAAAAAAGCAATGCTTGCTTTGGTGATATTTGGAATATAAGTTAAGGATTGGGTATTCCATCCATTCAAAACATCGTCATAAGATAGACTATTCCAATTAAATGCAATTAGGATAAAGAATAATGCTGCGAAGTAAAAGTATATGTCTTTGTGTGCTGTCAGATATGGGAGCTGAGCAGAGAAAAAATAATTTCTATACCATTTTCTAACCAAGCCAAACAAGGTCATATCTGATAAGCCGTCATAAGACAGAGTTTCAGCTGGGTCCTTAAAAGATAATTTATGAA
>TARA_B110000438_G_scaffold28543_1_pt1 | contig 17528 bp, 6 predicted proteins | sample TARA_B110000438 | Tara Oceans TARA_B110000438 (sample SAMEA4398413) | marine metagenome | biome: Polar Biome; feature: [MES] marine water layer (ENVO:01000295) within the mesopelagic zone...; material: water (ENVO:00002006), including particulate matter (ENVO:01000060) such as...... | reverse complement strand
ATCAAAATTGGGCTATTACTCAGTCTGATGCAAATGATATTTTCTTTGCAAATAATGAAGGCCTTTTAAAATATAATGGTACACGTTGGACTAATTATAATTCTCCAAACGGTTCTATAGTCCGTTCTGTGAAGGCTGTAAAAAATAGAGTTTATGCTGGTTTGTATGAAGATTTTGGTTATTGGGAAAAAAATATAAGTGGTAACTATAATTATGTTTCTCTAATTAATGAAAACAATTTAAGTGTTGAAAGTGACGAGGAGTTTTGGAATATTTTATATTACGATGATTGGTTGATTTTTCAATCTCTTTCTCGTTTAATTATGTATAATGAAGTTAGTCAAGAGATAAAAGTTTTTAATCCATCTAAAAACATATTTAATTCATTTATAGTAGAGAAAAGAATATATTATACTCTGGATTCAGGTCTTTATACAATTGAAAATGGTCAGGAAATGCTGGTTTCAGACGATCCTAGACTTAGAAATAGAAATCAGTATCCTCATATTTTAAATGTTTTTAAAAAAGGTAATAATATATTGATTGTTACCGACAAGTTAGAATTTTTAGAATTATTACCTAATAGAAATTTAATTGCTTTGTATTCTTTAGCTTCTAACCCTTTAGTTAGTGGCACCTCAGTTTTTAAGACAATTCGCCTAAAAGAAGGAGGTTTTGCAGTTGGAACAGTTGGAAAAGGTTTAATGTTATTTGATGAAAACGGAAATTTACTAAAAACGATTGATAAATCTCAAGGTATTATTAATAATACCATTTTATCTCTATATGAGGATTCCCAGAGTAATTTATGGCTAGGCTTAGATAATGGAATCTCATTAATAAATAATAAATCACCATTTAAGATATATAATGATAATAATGGTATCTTAGGAACTGTTTATGCCTCAAAGCTTCATAAAGGGATTCTTTATATAGGAACTAATCAAGGTCTTTTTTATAAAAACCCCTTAGAATCTATATTTAAATTAATTCCCAATACTAGAGGTCAAGTTTGGAGTTTAACATTAATAAATGATACTTTGTTTTGTGGTCATAACAATGGGACCTTTGTTATTGAAGAAGGTTTAGCTTCAAAAATACCAAATACATCGGGAAGTTGGACTTTTAGAAAAGTTTCCGAATCCTCTAAACTAATCTTAGAAGGTGGTTATTTAGGAATTAATGTATTAACTAAAAAGAAGGGTCAATGGGTTGTTAGAAATAAAATAAAGGGTTTTGATATATCCTCTAGATTGTTTGAAATCTCTAAAAATGGAAAAATTATTGTAAGCCATGGATACAGAGGGGTTTACAAACTTTCGTTAAGTTCAGATTATTATAATTTAAAAAAAGTAATAATTGATTCCAGTGTAACTATTGGTGGGAATGCAAGTTTAGCAAAATTCGGTAATGAAATTTATTATAATTACAGTGGAGGGTTTTTTAAGTATGATGAAATAAAAGACACTTTTATTAGAGATGTTTTTCTTTCAAATCTTTCAAATAAAGAATTAATAAATGGAATTATTATAAATGATAATAACAATAAGCTTTGGTTATTTTCCGAAAATTACATGCATTATTTATATAAAGATTTAATGTCCAATGAAAACAAAATTAATTCTATAATATTTCCTGAAAAATTACGTAAAACAGTTTTTGAAAACATTTCTAGAATTAAAAATGAAGAATACATTATAGGAACTAATAATGGGTATATTTTATTTGACTTAGAAAAGTATTCTTTAAGCTCACCATCAGTTCACTTAGAAGGTATAGAGGTAAGTAACAGAAATGAATTACCAATTTCAGTTTCTTTTGACGATGGTTTACAATTAGATTACAAAACCAATAATATTAGTTTTTATTTTAACTCCACCAATTTTGAAAAGTTTGAAACTGTAGAATATCAATATCTTCTAGAGGGATACACGGAACAATGGAGTGCTTTTAGTGAAGATTCAGATATTACTTTTAGTAATTTAAGATTTGGAGATTATAATTTTAATGTAAGATCAAAAATTGGGGATACACTTTCCGATAATGTTAAATCTTTTGAATTCACTATTGAGCGCCCTTGGTATACTTCGAATTTCATGATAGCTAATTACGCTGTGATTTTAGGATTCCTTTTCTTTGTTATTAACAGTTACTATAATAATTTCTACTCACGGAAAGAGAAAAAAATGATGAGAATCAATCAAAGTAAATTAGAATTAAAAGAAATAGAAAAGAAGCAAGCTTTGATGTCAATTGAAAACGAAAGACTTTCACAAGATATTGACGGAAAAAACAGAGAGTTGGCTATTTCTACAATGAGTATGATTAAGAAAAATCAGTTTTTAAGTAAGATCAAAAATGACTTAAATGAAGCTGAGCCTTCTTCAAAAATCTCTTCAGTTATAAAAGTTATAGATAGACATTTAAATAATCAAGATGATTGGAAATTTTTTGAAGAGGCCTTTAATAATGCTGATAAGGATTTCCTTAAAAAGGTTAAGGATTTCCATCCCTCTCTTACAAATAATGATTTAAGACTGTGTGCATACTTAAGATTGAACCTTTCCTCGAAAGATATAGCACCTTTACTTAATATTTCTCTTAGTAGTGTCGAAATTAAGCGTTATAGGCTCAGAAAAAAGATGAATTTATCACGTAATGAGGGACTTACAGACCATCTACTTACTTTGTAATTGCTATTAATATTTTAAAAATAACTATACATAAACTATACAAATTTTGTAAATAACATATGTAATCAATAATTTTTAGTATATTTTTTTGTGTTATTAGCTAATTTTATACCTATAATTTACCTATTCAATGATTTTTAATCCTTCTAATTGTTAAATCCCTAATTTTGTACAGGTTATTTATGTTTACATAATTATAATAAAATGTTAAGTTTACTTTTTTCTAAACTAACACATAATATGAAAACAAAATTTATAAGAATTCTTACTTCTTTTGTATTGACTTTTGCTTTTGGTTTTTCCATGCATTCTCAATCTATTAGCGGTACAGTAACCGATGATAATGGAGTTGCTCTTCCTGGTGCTACTGTTTTAGTTCAAGATACTTCAAATGGAGTTTCCACTGATTTTGATGGTAATTACTCTATTGATGCATCAAGTGGTGATATACTTGTTTTTAGTTTTATTGGATATGCTTCAACTTCTGTAGTTGTTGGTTCTAGTTTAACTATTAATGTAGCATTGTCCCCAGACATAACTCTAGACGAAGTAATTGTCACTGGGTATGGATCTCAAAAAGCTTCCAATATTTCTGGTTCGGTTACAGTTGTTTCTAGTGAAGATGTTCAAAAGATCAAACCATTAAGAATGGAGGACGTTCTACAAGGTCAAGCTGGATTAAATATAATTTCTAGTGGTTCACCTGGTGGAAAACCTTCAGTTTTAATTAGAGGAATTACATCTTTTTCCGGAACGGATCCACTTGTCGTTATTGACGGTATCAATTCTTCTTTATATGATATGGACGCTATTAACCCTAACGATATTGAAAGTATTTCTGTTCTTAAAGACGCTTCTACTACAGCAATGTATGGTGTCAAAGGTGGAAGTGGTGTAATTGTTATTACTACCAAGTCTGGTAAGAAAAATCAAGAAACTATTTTTTCTTTAGATACATCTTACGGAGTTCAAGAAGTAGATAAATACATAAATGTTTTAAATGCCTCTCAATATGGAGCAATTTTAAACGAGGGTAGTGTTCAGTCTGGAGGCCCAATTATTTTCTCTGACCTTTCCTTAGCTGGTGTCGGTACAAATTGGCAAAAAGAACTTTTTAATGCAGCTCCAATTTCTACTACTAGTTTTTCAGCATCTGGAGGATCAGATACTTCAACTTATTTTCTATCAGTTGGATATACTGCTCAAGAGGGTGTAGCAGTTGGCGGGGATAAAGATTTTAATGATAGAGCTGCTCTAACAGCAAATTTCACAACCGATTTATCAGATAAATTAAAAGCAATTTTTCATACGAAATATTCAAATATTCAAGGAAATGGCCACGGTGGAAATCAAATATTTAATGCCTTAAATTTTGATCCAATGATTCCAGTTATGGTTAATGGTGCTTACGGAATTAGTAGCACTATTACCCAGGAAGTAATTAATCCTCTTGCTGGTGTTTCTAACTCTTACAGTGATAATAAGACGGATAAATTAATTGGAAAAATTGAATTACAATACCAATTAATGGATGATCTTAAAATCACATCTAGACTAGGCTATACAAGTGTTTGGCAACAGCAAAAAAGTTTTACTCCTCTTCAATTTTATGGAGTGGGCCACAATAGCACTAATGCAAATGCGGATTTATCTCCAAGAACTGAAGACGATCACAATAGAGTATCCGAAATGAAACAAAATTGGTTTAATTATACCTATGAAATATTTGGAAATTATAATTTCAATATAAATGAAGAACATAATTTCAATGTCTTTGCAGGATTTACTATTGGTAAAAACACTCAAAATGGTCTAAACGGAAGTAATGTGGATGTCCCATTTAACTCATGGTTGTATGCTGACTTAAGTTCAGCATCTGGTGGTATTGCTGATCAGTCTACAGGATCATGGCAATATGTTAGTAGAAGTGTTTCTCTTATGTCTAGGGTTGAATACGATTTTCAAGAAAAGTATTTAGCGTCATTTACTGTTAGAAGAGATGGTTCTACTAGTTTTGGAAAAAATAATAAGTTCGCTATATTTCCATCTGCTTCAATTGGGTGGGTTGCTTCAAATGAAGAGTTTTTTAATTCTACAGCAATTAATTTTTTAAAATTAAGAGCAAGTTATGGTTCTGTTGGAAATGATAATGCTTCTCCACAGTTTGGAACTATTTCTACTTTTCCAAAATATACTTTTGGTGATGATATAGTATCTGGATCTACCTTATTAGGTATTCCAAACAATAATGTTTCTTGGGAAAATCAAATCCAAACAAATATTGGAATTGATCTATCTATGTATGACTCTAAATTAAGATTTACAGCAGATTATTTCATTAAGACTGTAGATGACTTATTATTTAGTCCTACGTTATCTCTGTATTTAGGTATTCCTAGTTACCCTGTCGCTAATATTGGTAAAACTGAAACTAAAGGTTACGAAATTAGCCTGTCTTACGGAACAGATATTTCAGACAAAATAAGTTTTGACACTACTTTTAATTTCACATCTGCTGACAACTTAGTTAAAGAAATTAATAATGGTGATAAATATATTTGGGGAAGTGGATATGGGATTCCTTATAAAAATTTAACACAGTTTAGACAAGGTGAGTCTCCTGGAATTTTTTGGGGATATAAAACAAATGGAATATTTCAAAATCAGTCTGATATAAGTAATCATGCAGCTCAAGATAATGCACAACCTGGAGATATTAGGTTTGTTGATGTTAATGGGGACAATGTTATCAATGCTGATGATAGAACTAAAATAGGAGATCCATTTGCAGATTATACTATTGGATGGAATTTTGCATTAAATGTGCATAATTTTGATTTATCAGTGTTCTCATATGCATCTGTTGGAAATGATATTTTTAGAGGTTACGAAAGAAACCTAAATTACACTAATAAATTTGCATCTGTATTAAACAGGTGGAAAGGTGCAGGATCTAGTAATACAGAGCCTAGATATTCTTTTGTAGATTCAAATAATAATACAAGAGTTTCTGATAGATATGTTGAGGATGGAAGTTTTCTTAAAATAAAAAATATTCAATTAGGATATGACATGCCACAGAACGAAGCAAGCCCTTTTTCTAGTGTTAGAATTTATGCATTAGCAAAAAATCCTTTTACATTTACTGACTACACCGGTTACGATCCTGAAATTTCAAATGGCGGTAGTCCTGTACTTGATACTGGAGTTGACAGGGGAACATATCCTTCTCCTAGAATTATTTCACTTGGTTTAAATCTTAAATTTTAAATATATATAAAATGAAAAATAAATTTTTTAATAACTTATTATTAATCGTTCTATCCCTTGGTTTTATTGGATGTGAAGATTATGTTGATTACGAAGCATCTGAGGGATACACTATCGTTGCAGATGATTATTTTAAAACTTCTGCTGATTTTGAATCTGCACTAATTGGAACTTACGATGTTCTACAATGGAATATTTATTCTGTAATGATTGGAGACATGGCTTCTAATAATTCTAAATGTGGAGGAGAAAGTGCAACGGATGTAATTGGTTTACAGAAAATAGATGACATGTTACATGATCCTGTAAATGATCAATTGGAATCTACTTGGAAATGGATGTATGAAGGAATTAATAGAGCTAACTATTTAGTTGAAAATAAAGATAAATTGGAATTTAGTAGAAAAGCTGCCCTCTTTGGAGAAGTACATTTTTTAAGAGCATATTATTATTTTGAATTAGTTAAGATTTTTGGTGATGTTCCTTTATTCACAGATTCAAGATTAACTGCATCAGATTCAGGAACTTTGTCAAGATCTCCTAAAGCAAATGTTTATGCTCAAATAGAAACAGATCTTAAAGCTGCAATTGCAGCACTTCCGGCTGAAAAAAGTTTGAATGGAAGAGCAACATCTTTTACGGCTCATGCTTTACTGGGAAAAGTTTACTTATACCAAGATAAATTTGATGAAGCTGCTAATATATTAGAACCTCTTATTGGTCTATATTCATTACCAAGTAATCTTAAAGATGTGTTTTTAACATCTGGAGAAAATGGTTCTGAGGCTGTATTTGAAGTTCAAGCTTCAAAGAATTCTAACTGGTGGGATTGGGGATTCCCTCAAGGTTCAGAAGGGAACTTCGGAATTATTCACCACGGAATTAGAGGATACAGCGGCTCTGTTTATTCCTCAGGTTGGAGTTTTAATGTTCCAACCCAAGATCTTTATGATGCTTATGCAGATGGGGATTCTAGAAAAGATGCAGCTATTTTAGATATAGTTGCTTGGGCTGCTAGTACTGGAGCTGAATATTCTGAAGGTTATGAACATACAGGATACTTTAATCATAAATATATTCCAAGAGCTGGAGCTACTGCATCACAAGGAGAACTTAATTATGAGACTAATTACAGAGCTATTCGATATGCAGATGTTTTATTAATGGCTGCTGAAGCTAATAATAGAAAATCTTCCGCTAATGACACAAAGGCTCAAAATTATTTAAATCAAGTTAGAGCTAGAGCTTTCGGAGGTGGGTCTAATGCTTCCTCATCTACTGGTTCAGTTTTGACCAAAGAAATATGGGATGAAAGAAGATTAGAGTTAGCTATGGAAGGTCATAGATTTTTTGATTTAGTTAGAACGGGAGAAGCTGCTGCTACAATTGCTGGATTTGTCACAGGAAAACATGAAGTTTTTCCAATACCACAAACAGAAATTGATATTTCTAATCTAACGCAAAACGCAGGATATTAAAAAAATAATACTTTATAAATATGAAAACAATAAAACAAATATTCACTTTACTTTTCGTTTTTGCTGCGGTAGTTAGCTGTAAGCAAGACTTTATGGAGGAGACTGATTTTAAAATTGTTGCTCCTTCAAACGTAAGTGCTAATTTTCAAATTACTCAAGACAATACGGGTCTTGTAACCATTTTTCCAACTGCTGATGGTGCCTTAACTTTTGATGTAGATTTTGGAGATGGAAGTACTGTATCTACTGGAATTGCATCTGGTAAAGGAGTGAAACACACCTTTACTGAAGCCACTCACCCAGTAAAAGTTACTGCTCATGGTTTAAATAAATTAAAAACGACAGCGAGTGTTGAGCTAATCGTATCATTCAAGGCACCACAAAACTTAGTGGTTGCTATAACAAATGATGAAGCTATTTCGAAAAAAGTTAATGTCGTAGCAAATGCTGATTATGCTACAAACTTTGATTTTTACTCAGGTGAAACAGATGCTGAAAAAGTAACTGCAAACATTGGAGGCACTGCTTCCTTTACTTATAAAGAAGCTGGAACTTATTCAATTAAAGTTACTGCCAAGGGGGGTGCCATTGCTACAACCGATTACACTGCTGATTTTGAAGTTACGGCATTATTGCAACCAACCACATCAGCTACAACACCTAAAGACAGACCATCTGCAAGTGTAACTTCTATATACAGCGGGTCCTATAACACTTCATCTGTTACAAATTATAATCCAAACCCTAATTGGGGACAATCTGGTAGTTATGGAGAATTCGAGATAGGGGATGATAAAATTTTACAATACTCTAATCTTACTTACCAAGGAAATACATTTGATGCAGTTGACGTATCTTCAATGGAATATGTTCACTTAGATGTTTGGACAGCAGATGCAGAGAAAGTGGAACTTTCTCTAATCAACACATCAAGAGCTGGAACAGATGCAGATCCAAAGGAAAAACCTGTTGTTAAAGATTTAGTAAAAGATCAATGGAATAGTTTTGATATTCCTTTAAAAGATTATACAGATCAACAACTTAACCTAAGTGCTGTTAATGAATTAAAATATGTTGGAACTCCGTGGGGAGGAGGAACAGTTTTTATTGATAATGTTTATTTTTATAAAACTTCTCAAGTTAAACTTCCTATAAAGTTTGATCAAGAAGAAAAATTTGCAACTTTTGGTGGAACAAGTTACGCACTGGCCAAAGATCCAGATGATTCTTCTAATAATGTTGCTTCAATAACCAATGGTGGTAATGATTGGGAAGGTATTAATATTGGACTAGACGTTGCAATAGATTATAGCTCAACTACAGATAAGACTATATCTATGAGAGTTTGGAGTCCTGATGCAGAAACTCACAAAGTTTTAATGAAATTAGAAACTACTCCAAATGGAGTAGACGATGAGGTAGAAGTTTTAAAAGAAATAAAAAATAAAGGATGGAATACAGTAACTTTTGATTTTTCATCTGAGGCAGTTTGGAGTTGGCCAAATACTTCAGGAGCTGTAAATGCTGCAGGAGTTTATAAAACTATTACTTTATTCATTGATGGAGGTTCACAAACAACTAGTACTTATCACATCGACGATATTATCCAAAAAGTATCGGGAAGTTCTCTTGATACACCAGGAACATTAATTTCAGGATTTGAAGCAGAGGGTGCTATTTCAGGATTTGACGGAGGTGCACAGGAAATAATTGATAACCCTGACAACACTGGAAATTCTTCTGATAAAGTATTAAAGCTTGTTAAAAATTCAGGACAAACATGGGCAGGACATAAATTTACTGTAACAGATAAATTTAATTTAGGAAGTGAATCAAAACTTAGAGTAAAAATATGGTCTCCTAAAGTAGGTCTTAAATTTATGATGAAATTTGAAGATGCTCAAGGATGGCCTAATACTACTGCTTCTGCTGAAGTGGAGGCAACAACAACCAAAGCGAATGCTTGGGAAACTTTAACTTTCGATTATGCTGGAATTTTAACTTCTGTAGATTGGTATAATTTAGTAATGTTTATGGAAAACGGAACAATGGGAGATGGGGGTGCAAACTTTACTATTTATATTGACGATATAACACAATCTTCTTCTACTAGCTCCTCAACTATTGTTGATTTTGAAGTAGCTGGTACTCTTTCAGGATTTGATGGAGGTTCTGCTGAAGTTATAGCTAATCCAGATACAATAGGAAATTCATCAGGAAAAGTTGTTAAACTTGTAAAAAGTTCTGGACAAACATGGGCAGGTCATAAATTCACTGTGGCTGATAAATTTAAGCTTGATTCTGAAAGTAGACTAAGAGTGAAAGTGTGGTCTCCTAAAGTAGGTCTTAAGTTTATGATGAAATTTGAAGACGCGGCTGGCTGGCCAAATACCACAGCCTCTGCTGAAGTCGAGGCAGTAACTACCAAAGCTAACCAGTGGGAAGAACTGATATTCGATTATAATGGAATAAGTAGTTCTGTTGAATGGTATAATTTAGTAATGTTCATGGAAAATGGAACGATGGGAGATGGAAGCGCAAACTTTACTATTTACATTGACGATATAACCCAATACTAATAAATTAAAAAAATTAAAAAAATGAAAAAATTCAATTTATTACTAAAATCACTTTTTGCTTTGATTGCTTTCACTTTTATAAGCTGCGAAGAGGAAGATTATAAATTAGGAGCAATTACAGCTCCTACAAATGTATTACTGTCCGCTGAGATTGTCGGAGTTGATACAGATAATCCCAATGGAGATGGTTCAGGAACAGTTCATTTTACTGTTACAGGTTCCGATGTCATAACATATAAGTTTGTTAATGATGGTGAAGAAAAATTAAGTCCTACTGGAAAGATGACTTATAATTTTTCTACTATAGGAACTCATGACTATACAATCAATGCAATTGCTGTAGGATCAGGTGGATTAACTACTAACAAATCTATTACAGTAACTGTAAAGGCAACTTATACTCCACCTGCTGCTTTAGTAGCTGCTTTAACTACTCAGAAATGGAGAGTTTATAAGGAAGTTGGAGCCCATATGGGGGTTGGTCCTGCTGATGGTTCAAATCCAGATTGGTGGGCTGCTAATCCAAATGATAAAGCTTCAACAGGAATGTATGATGATAGATATACTTTTGCTTCTGATGGAACTTTTACATTTGACGTAGGTCCCGATGGACAAATATTTGGTAAAGCAGATCCTATGGAAGCTGATTTAGGTGGAGATAAAGGGCAAACTAGAAATGGAGATAATGAGTATACAAATTATCCATTTGAAAGTTTTACTGGAAAATGGTCTATTTCTGCACCTGGCGGAGTAGAAACTATTAATTTATCAGGTCTAGGTTTTATGGGCTTTTATGTTGGGTCTCATGATTATACAATTTTAAAGAGATCAGATAATGAATTCGTATTAAGAACTAAAGGTTCTGGTGGCTTAGGTTGGTACTGGAAAATAACCAATCAAGAATAAAATTTTGTTTAGATTTATTTACCAAACCTGGAAAAGTATCTATATCTTTTCCAGGTTTTTTTAAGTTAAACATAAATTAATCTTTTTTAATTACACAACTTTTTTTGATTCATTAACTATTTTATGCATAAAAATTTTATAAAAAATATTTCCAAAATAGGACTAATCAAGTTTTTATTTTTATTTCAATTACTACTCTCCTGCTCTGGAAGTTCGACTGAAGAGGGAGGTTCAGGTTCAGTTGATCCAGTAGATATAATGCCTTCAAATTTAACCTTATCAATAGAAATAGTTGGATCAAATTCAGATCATCCAAATGGAGATGGTACTGGAGTTGTAAAGTTTACTGCTAATGCGACAAACGGAGTTTCATATAGTTTTAGATTTGGAACTGGGGATGAAAAAACTAGTTCTGGGTCTGTTGAATACACTTATGATAGGCAAGGTACATCTACTTATAATATAAAAGTTTTAGCTTATTCAAGTACAAATAATTTTATTAGTTTAGACAAATCTTTAACTATTTATGTAAGACCTGATTCTGATCAAACTTTACTTGAACTTCTTGCTGGAGGCTCTTCAAAAACATGGAAAATCAATGCTGCTCAAGATGCGCATTTTTCTAATGGAGTTGCTGACAAAAAATATTCTACCTATTGGGAAGCTTATGCATTTTCTAAAGCCAGTTCTGGTTTTTACGATGACGAGTACATCTTTAATGTTAATGGTACTTATAAACACAAGACTAATAAAACTATTTTTGGAAAAGCAGGTCATTTAACAAACGATTTTGGTTCCACATCTCAATCTGCCAACTCATCTGGTGAAATTGAGAACTATCCATTAGACGATTACCAAACTACTTTTGTAGCTAAGAAAGATGGAGATTTAAATAAATTAGAAATTAACGGAAAAGGTTTTATAGGTTTTTATGTTGGAGAACATAATTATACCATAGAATGTCATGATTCAGAAAACATATATTTAAGGTCTTTAGACGATCAAGATATTGCATGGTATGTTTGGTTAACATCCAGTACAGTTTCTGATACCAATCCAAAAGATCAATTTACAAATCTTGTATGGTCTGACGAGTTTGATGAGCCAGGCGCTCTAGACTCAAGTAAGTGGGTTCATGAAGTGGGGGATTCTTGGTATAATAATGAGGTTCAGTCCTACACTTCAAGATTAGAGAATTCAAAGGTAGAAGATGGTAAACTAAAAATTATTGCAAAAAAGGAATCATATAATGGAAATAATTACACTTCTGCAAGAATCATTTCAAATACGAAAAAAGATTTTACATACGGAAGAGTGGATATTAAGGCTAAAATTCCTGGTAAAAAAGGTACCTGGCCAGCACTTTGGCTTCTTGGATCTAATTTTAAATCTATTACTTGGCCTGCATGTGGAGAAATTGATATTTTAGAAGCATCACAATCAAATAATTTTAAAGTTCAGTCAACCGTTCACCATCCTGATAATTATGGAGAAGGGGACTCTCACATAAGTGATGACTATAACGATATTACAGAAGTATTTCACATTTATTCTTTGGTTTGGACAAAACAGGCTATGACATTTTACGTAGACGACAAACCCTATCATATTGTGGGGAACTCTTGTGCTCTTCCATTTAATTGGAATCAATTTATAATATTAAATGTGGCAATGGGTGGAAATATGGGTGGTGAAATTGCAACTGACTTTGTAAGCGATACTATGGAAATAGATTATGTAAGGATTTATAAATAAAATTAATAATAATGAAAAAATACTGTGTTATACTAATAGTAATACTGACATTAAATGGTTGTCAGACAAACACAAACAACATCAAAAGTAAGATTGATATTATCAACACAAAGGTTGATTCTCTTCTAAATATCATGACTCTAGATGAGAAAATTGGTCAAATGAATCAATATAACGGGTTTTGGGATGTTACAGGCCCATCACCAAAGAATGGAGATGCAAAATATAAGTACGATAATCTTAAAAAAGGTTTAGTAGGATCTATGTTAAATATGAGAGGAGTTAAGGATATAACAGCTGTCCAAAAAATTGCTGTGGAAGAAACAAGATTAGGAATTCCTTTAATAATTGGAAATGATGTAATTCATGGATATAAAACTTTAAGCCCTATTCCTCTTGCTGAGGCTGCAAGTTGGGACTTGAAAGAGATTGAGAATTCTGCAAGAATTGCTGCTCTAGAAGCTTCTGCTGCAGGAACAAATTGGACATTTGCCCCAATGGTAGATATTTCAAGAGATGCAAGATGGGGAAGAGTAATGGAAGGTGCTGGTGAAGATCCTTATTTAGGTAGTTTAATAGCAGCAGCAAGAGTTAAAGGATTTCAGGGAGATGACCTATCTAAACATAATACCATTGCCGCTACTGCCAAACATTTTGCCGGATATGGTTTTTCGGAATCAGGTAGAGATTACAATACGGTTGATGTAAGTAAAAATACTTTATACAATGTTATTTTACCACCCTTCAAGGCTACTGTTGATGCGGGAGTCAGAACTTTTATGAATGGTTTCAACGAATTAGATGGAATCCCAGTAACTGGGAGTACATTTTTACAAAGAGATCTTTTAAAAGGTGAGTGGGGATTTGATGGTTTTGTAATTTCAGATTGGGGTTCAATAGCTGAGATGATTCCCCATGGTTATGCTAAAGACGGAAGTCATGCTACTGAGCTAGCTGTTAAGGCTGGTTCTGACATGGATATGGAATCACATTTATATATTAAAAAAATAAAAGATTTGATTGAATCTAAAAAATTAAATACAGAATTAGTAGATGATGCAGTTAGTAGAATACTTAGAGTAAAATTTGAATTAGGTTTATTTGAAGACCCTTACAGATATTTAGATGCAGATAGAGAAAAAGAAGTATTGTACCATCCTGATAATCAAAAAGGAGTTTTAGAAATGGCAAAAAAATCTATAGTTCTTCTTAAAAATAAAACTCAACTTCTACCTTTAAAAAAAGAAAATCAAACTATAGCTTTAATCGGTGCTTTGGCTAATGATAATAATAGCCCACTGGGTAATTGGAGAACAAATTCAGATAATAATACTGCTATTACTGTTTTTGAAGGAATGAAAGCATACTCTAAAAATAAATTAATTTATAAAAAGGGAGCAGATGTTAATTTAAATAATGGTGGGGTGGTTAAATTCCATGAAAAAGTAAAAATTAACGAAAATGATAAATCAGGTTTTAATTCGGCTAAAAATGCCGCTAGAATTGCTGATGTAGTTGTAATGGTATTGGGTGAAGATGGTTTTCAGACAGGGGAAGGTAGGAGTAGAACCGAGATTGATTTACCTGGTGTTCAGCAAGAGTTATTAGAAGAAGTATTCAAAGTAAATAAAAATATAGTTCTGGTTTTAATGAATGGTAGACCATTAAATATAAATTGGGCTGACAAAAATATTCCTTCTATTGTAGAAGCATGGCAATTGGGATCTCAAACAGGAAATGCTGTTGCTCAGGTCCTTTATGGGGATTATAATCCTAGTGGAAAATTACCTATGACTTTTCCAAGAAGTGTTGGACAAATCCCTATTTATTATAACTATAAAAATACTGGAAGACCGGGTCCAAAAAATGAGGTTTTTTGGTCTCACTATAGTGATGAAGTAAATATTCCATTATATCCTTTTGGATATGGACTAAGTTATACAACTTTTGAGTATTCTAATATTATTATTGACAATAAAATCCTGCAAAAAGATAGTTCAATTAATGTCTCTATTGAACTCAAAAATATTGGAAAACTAAAAGGAAAGGAAGTGGTTCAGTTATATATTAAAGACAGATATGCTAGTGTTACAAGGCCAGTAAGGGAATTAAAAGGATTTGAATTAGTGGAGTTAAAATCAGGAGAAACTAAGACAGTAAATTTTGAAATTTCTGAATCTTTATTAAAATTTTATTCAGCTAATAATATTTGGGAGTCTGAACCAGGGTTTTTCGATATTTTTATTGGTACTGATTCAAATGCAAATCTTCAAGAAAGTTTTGAATTAATTAAATAAATTCAATTGTGATTAAAAAATTATTTTTTATAATATTTTTTACATTATTAACAATTAATTTTAATTGGTCACAAGGATTAAAAACAAGCGGTAAAAAAATAGTTGATAATCAAGGAAACGAGGTTCTTCTTCGAGGAATGGGACCTGGAGGATGGCTAGTTATGGAGGGATACATGAACCAATCCGCAGGAATTGCAGGTCCACAACATGAAATTAAAAGTAAGCTCATCGAACTGATGGGAAAAGAAAAAACAGAAACTTTTTTTAAGGAGTGGAGAAAAAATCACTTCACTAAAAGGGATGTTGACTCTTTATCTGCCTGGGGTTTTAACAGTATTAGAATACCAATGCATTATAATTTGATGACTCTTCCAATCGAGGAAGAGCCTGTTGATGGACAAAATACTTGGATTGAGGAAGGATTTACCATTATTGACAATGTACTAGACTGGGCGAAGCCTCACAATATGTATATTATTTTAGACTTACATGCTGCACCGGGTGGACAAGGTAAAAATGCGGATATTTCAGATTATGACAGTACAAAACCCTCATTATGGGAAAGTGAAGCCAATCAAAAGAAAACAGTTGCTTTATGGAAAAAAATAGCGGAAAGATACAAGGATAATCAGTGGATAGGAGGATATGATTTAATTAATGAAACGAATTGGGATTTACCTGGTGGAACATTATTAAGACAGTTATTTGAACAAATTACCACTGCCATTAGAGAGGTAGATAAGGACCATATTATATTTATTGAAGGAAATGATTATGCTAATAATTATACTGGATTAACTCCTCCTTGGGATGATAATATGGTATATAGTTTTCATAAGTACTGGAGTACTGTAAATGACGATGATTTAGATTGGATAACCCCTTTAAGAGAAACTCATAATGTTCCATTGTGGATGGGAGAGTCAGGTGAAAACTCCAATACATGGTACACAAATTTCATTTCATTATTGGAAAAAAAAGACATTGGTTGGGCCTGGTGGACCATAAAAAAAGTTGGAGATATTGATAGCCCTTTTTCTGTTGACCTAAATTCTGGATATCAAAAAGTTTTGGATTATTGGAAAGGAGAAGGAGATAAACCAACAGAAGAAGAAACTTACACAGCGATGATGAAACTTGCTGAGGATTTACTTATCGAAAATTGCAAGTACCGTAAAGATATTCCGGATGCTATGTTTAGACAAACTCAAACAGATCTAACTAAACCTTATTCAACTAAGCAATCTATACCAGGAATTATTTATCTTTCAGATTATGATTTGGGAAAAAATAATTTTGCTTATTATGATGTGGATGTAGCCGATGATAGAGCAAATGGAAATGGATTTCAAGCATGGAATTCAGGCTGGCAGTATAGAAACGATGGAGTCGATATTGAAACAAACAATGACAATATTAATAGTAATGGTCACCATATTGGATTTGTTCATAAGGGTGAATGGATTAAGTATACAATTAATGTAAAAGAAGAAGGTGCTTACAAGGCTGTTGCTCGTTATTCTGCAGAATCAGACGGTGGTCAATTCCACCTTTCGATCAATGGAGAAGACATTACAACTACTCAAACTGTTTCTGGAACTGGAGGTTGGTATAATTTTGCAAACCATTCTGAAATTACAAATATTTTATTAGATAAGGGGGAACATTCTTTTAAAATCCATTTTGATAGTGAGACGGCATTTAATGTTGGCAGCTTACAGTTTATAAAGACAGGAGATGCTAGTTCTGTAGACTTTGTTGCTTTAAATGGAAGTACTGATTCTAACGAAAAATCTATTCAACTTTCTTTAAATCATTCTGTAGACTCCTCAACATTAGTGGGTAGAAAAGATGAATTTAAATTGATTGTTAATGGAATAGAAAAAGAAATAAGTTCTCTTTCTACAAGCTCTAGTAAAGAGAGAACCATCGTTATAAATGCCAAAGAAAATTTACTTTATTCGGATGAAATTAAAATCACTTATTCTGGGACTTCAATTAAATCTAAATCGGGACAAGTCTTAAAATCTTTTTCGAATCTTACTATAAACAATACACTCCAAAAAAGGTTTGTTCTTCCTGGAAAAATAGAAGCCGAGGAATCTAAATTAAAAACAGGTCTAGGAACTGAGGATACAACTGATGAAGGAGGGGGAAAAAATATTAGTTATACTGATGCTGGAGATTACGCAGATTATTTAATTTTTAATAAAGAAGCAACTCCTTACAAAGTAGACTTTAGGGTAGCTGCTGAATCCGACCAAGGGAAAATTGGTTTATACCTTTATGATGAGTCAACAAATAGGGAATTTGAACTTTGTCAAGTTGAAACACCTAAAACTGGTGGCTGGCAAACATGGACAACTGTTTCTGCCAATTCAACAACAGTTTCAAAAGGTATTTATACTTTACGAATGCGAGTTTTAAAGGGAGGTTTTAATTTAAATTGGTTTGAATTTAAAGATATTGATTCTGATGGTGATGGGATAAAAGACAAGGATGATAAATGTCCTGATACTCCCGCTGGTGCTCAGGTTGATTTTGATGGTT
>TARA_B110000438_G_scaffold31553_1_pt1 | contig 17532 bp, 14 predicted proteins | sample TARA_B110000438 | Tara Oceans TARA_B110000438 (sample SAMEA4398413) | marine metagenome | biome: Polar Biome; feature: [MES] marine water layer (ENVO:01000295) within the mesopelagic zone...; material: water (ENVO:00002006), including particulate matter (ENVO:01000060) such as...... | reverse complement strand
GTTCAACTTGAAGATTTTTTATTTTAGCTAAAATATTATCTGGTGAATAACCTATTTTTAAATTGACTGCATGAATGACATCACTCATAAGAATCTCAGGATTCCTCCGTACTGGGCGCACTATTTACCATTACATCATAGGAACTCTGAGGTGTTTGCTTATTAAGCAAGGTGTGAAAATCTCCGTCATTTTGCTGGGACACTTTTTGACGAAGAATTAGCACCATAATGTCTAACTTTCTATGTCGTATTTTGTATCGTAGTACGTACTTATCCCTGGAATGGAGGCAATAAGATTACTATACGAACCAAGATGCTCTTGCGTATTTGCTTCTACTAATCCTGGTGTTCCCAAAACATTAACTAAAATATTTCCACCGCAGATATTTTCATTGGATTCACTGTCCACTTGGTGTGTTACTGTATTGTAGCATCCAGTGTATGTGTTACCTTGCATTTCATAGTCTACGACATACATTTCATTGTTTAGTTCAAGAAGCGCATTCAGTATTGCAGTTCGGGTTTGAACATTTATTTTTTCAGGGTTATACATTACTGGATGTGATGGTGCTTGACCGAAGGCCGGTAATGCTACGTATTCATCACGAGGTAGACACCAATCTTCGTTAAGACTCGCATTTTCATTTCCACAATATCCGTCAACAGTTGAATCTTTTGCAAAAGCCACATCGCCAACGCCTTCAGAGAGACATTTTACAGCTCCTGAATAACCATAGTAAGTAGTCCCAGAATCAGGGATGCTTGCATCTTCATTGAAGAAAGTGTGAATAGTATTTCTTAATGATTCGATGTCATCTTCATCACCGACTACATCGGCATATTCATTTGAAATTAAATATCCCATAGGTAATAGCATTCCTGCAGATTTTAACCATCCAGTGTGGCAAGACGTTTTTCCTTCCAAAAGAGCAAATGGATCTGTATTCTCATCTTCATCTTGGTAAGCTGCAGCTATTTCAGAATCCTTGTGAACCCATGCATGGGCATTGTAGTATGTCCTACCATCAGATTTCGTATCGGCAGCCATTGTGGCTAGTCCATATTGTTTCCACCCAACCCATGCAGCACCTCCATCCATAAATGCAATATCTGCATTACCGAATCTCAGTGCTTCAATTATTGCACCTTCTGAAGTTACTGGATATAATGTGACTTCCACGCCAGTTTTTGAAGCAATGAAGTCAGCTAGGGCTTGTGGATTTTCCTCAGGATTTCCAGTATAATCCTCTTTTACTTCAAATGCAATTCTAATCTTTGAAACTGTAGGTGTTATTGTTTCATTAATTGAGTATTTGTCACTATAATAGGCATTTATTCCCGGAATATCTCCAATTAGTCCGCCGTAAGATCCCAAGTGAGTGGCTGCATCAGTTGTGGTGATGCCTGGAGTTCCTAGTATTTTATCAAGAATTACAGCTCCATCATCACTATCTTTCATTGCAACAAGAGCCTCTTGAATTTTTATTTTTGTTTCATCATTTACAAATTCAGGATTATACATCACAGGATGTGAAGGGGCCGAACCGTAAGAAGGGAGTAATACATAGTCGTCTTCTGGAAGACACCATTCTTCATTATCGGCGGTGTTTTCATTTCCACAATATCCTGAAACAGTCGAATCTTTTGCAAAGGCAACATCTCCAACACCTTCAGACAAGCATTTTACAGCTCCAGAATAACTATAGTATGTAGTTCCAGATTCAGGTATACTTGCATCTTCATTAAAGAAGTTAGTTACAGTATTTCTCAAAGATTCAATATCATTAGGGTCACCTACAATGTTTGCGTATCCGTTACCAATAAGATATCCCATAGGTAATAGCATTCCAGCAGATTTTAGCCATCCAGTATGACAAGAAGTCTTTCCAGCCAATAAAGAAAAGGGATCGGTACTCTCGTCATCATCTAAATGTGCCATCGCCATTTCAGAATCCTTGAGTACAACTGCGTGTGCATTGTAGTAAGTTCTGCCATCACCTTTTTGATCAGCTGCCAAAGCCTCAAGCCCATATTGTTGCCAGCCAACCCATGCAGCAGCCCCATCCATGAATGCAATGTGAGCATTACCAAATCGTAGAGCTTCAATTATTGCACCTTCAGAAGTTATAGGATAAAGTTCAACATCCATATCAAGTTCTTTAGCCATATAATCTGCCATCACTTGTGGATTTTCGTCTGGATTTTCATAATCTTCTTTTACTTCATATGCGATTATGAATTTTTCTTTTTGAGTTTCATCTTCATCGCTGCTCAAACAACCTGTAAAGGTTGTCATTACAAACAGCATAGCGAGGCCAAATACCGCAGTTTTTTTCAACATTTTTTCACCGTTTTAACTTTAGGGCACCCTAAATTAGGTGAGCCTAAAAAATGTCTCTATATAAAGTTTAGGTTTCCCTAAATTTTTTATAATGGCTTAGTTATTATGATATCATGTCTAGTATGGATGCCTTATCTGAAAGTGCAGAAATGATGATCAAAAATATAAATGAATTAGCATCTAATGGTGTAAGAGTTCGAACATCAGATCTTTCAGCCAAAACAGAATTAAAACCGGCTAGTGTTACAGAAATGATTCAGCGACTTGGTGAAATAGGATTAGTAGATTATGAACCATATCATGGCGTCCATCTCACGAAGCAAGGTCAACACGTAGCAGATGTAATAGAACATAGGTTCAATATACTTAAAAGATTTCTAACTGAAATATTAGGAGTTGAAAGAGAAGAAGCTGCAGAAGTGGCCTGTCGGATGGAGCATATTCTGACAAGAGATGTTGAGAATCGATTAAGTGATTTTTTAGGAGTAGCAAAGGGAAGTGAATCTGATCTTTTCTGTCATAAGGTTAACGTAGATTCAGAAAGAGATCCTGAATTTATTCCTTTATCTAATTTTGCAGAAGGCAAAACTGGAAAAGTCCGTATTGTACTTGAAAAGAGCGAGTTAACTAATACTTTAGAAAAAGCAGGATTATCTCCGGGCCGTACAATCATATTAAAAAAATCAAATGAAAATTCTTACGATATTGAGACTGAAAATGGTACGTTGTCATTGGATGGCGATCTCGCATCGAAAATTATAGTTCAAAATTAGTATGTCATCTAAAGGAATTCTTTACGTCATATTAAGTGGTCCCGATCAAGTTAAAAGGGCCTTAGAAGGCCTTAGAATAGCTGAATATCAAGCTGGCGATGGAAATCATGGACTTGCCATAATGCTTCAAGGCGAAGGTGTGAAATGGTTACAAGAGGGTAACGAAGATTATCGAAAAGAAATTCAAACTTCAATAGGTGTAATTCATGAATTGGGGGCTGCAGTTTTTGTTTGTGGAGCTTCGCTAAATGAATATGGTTTAACGGCGACTATGGGAGATTATAAATTTTTGACTTCTTCCGCTCCGAAGAGAATAAGCCAGGTAATTGGGAAAGGGTGGCAATTGGCCATATTTTAGTAATAAAATATATATTGAGCCTTCTTCTTTAGTAAAATATAACAGTCAGAAACACGATTCAGACTGTTTTTAAGGAAATAAAAAATGAGTACAATAAAGGTAACAGATGCGGATTTTCAAGAGACTATCAATAATAATAATCTTGTATTAATTGACTTTTGGGCACCTTGGTGTGGCCCGTGCAAAGCGATAGCTCCAGTATTGGAGGAGATCTCGAATGAACATTCTAATGTTGTAATAGCAAAAATGAATACAGATGAGAATCCAACTATTTCTTCTCAACATGGGATAATGTCTATCCCAACAATGATGATATTCAAAAATGGACAATTAGTGGATAGATTAGTAGGGGCCTTACCTAAGCCAGCTATTGTAGAAAAGTTAGAAGCTCATTTTTAGAATTAAGGGAAAAAGTTTCTCTAACTAATAATTCTTACTTCTGCGTCTTTCAATTCCTTTAGTATCTCTTCACTATCTGTTTTTGATACTTGGCATTTTAATGCATAAACTTCATACATTTTGTGAAAACTACTAGCTATAATATTCACACCCTTATCGGTTTCTCTAAAGGTTACATTTAGTATTTTTTTCATTGGGATTCCACCACTGCGTGGTTCGCCTTCCATCATTAATCCCATATCTCCCCTATCAAAACTTCCACCTTCAATTACTAAATGATCACCATAAATCATAAGCCATCGACCTTTACGTTCAATATCTTCCCAAGCTGAGGATGCAGGTAGGGGAGGGCCGTTTTCGGTTGCCTCTTCTCGCAGCTCACTATTCCAATTATCATCATTCCAAAGGTTAACATCCTCTTTTCTTTCACTTTCATCTAATAATAGTGAGACGGGTATCCAATCTTCGCCATCCCAGAATCTTGCTTCAGTCGTTAGTTCTCCACTTTTAAGATCCGAAATAATTCTTTGCACAGATATCGGTCCATAAATTTCGTTATTTACTTTTACTGGAAACTCTTCATTTATCGTTGTCATTTATACCTCATATACATATGCCTCATTAGAGTCCAAATCTGGAAGTTCTCCTAGTTTCCATCCCGGTGCAGTAGTTTCGGCATAATAATAACTTATTTCATCATTCTGGCCTTCATTTAAAATATAATTTACGCCACTTGCCCCTTCAACACTAACCCCTACAGCTGCATGTCCATAACCGTCCCAAGCTTCAGGAATTAAAATCATTGCAGCTTCATATCCTAATGATTCTAGTAGTGAAATCAAAAGGGCGGAAGTATCTTCGCAGTCTCCCGTTTGATCAATAAGAGTTTCTATAGGATATCTAGGATATTCACCAACACCTGAAGTTACGTTATCCTCTGAATATTTTAGTGATTGGGCAAAACTCATAATGAAATTAACTTCGGTTAGATTATCAAATTTATTCTCTAGAGAAATGTCTCTTAGCATTAATCCTATCTCAATAACTGCTTTTTCTTCTATAGTTACAAAAGAAGTGTAATCGTTGTAATCTTTAATGGAATGCGGCTGATTTTTATAGAATGAATATGTCATTGGATCAAAATTATAGTTAATTTGATAGCTTATTGTGTTAAACTGCCAATTATAGGATTTAAGATATCCGAAATTATATGCTTCGATGTTAATAAAAACACGGGCATCTTGATTTTCATTTAATTTATCGAGTGATCCATCAAGAGTCCCATTATTCCCTTTTTCCCAAGAATTAGTACTAATATTATAATTAATTAAAGTGTGATAACTTTCATTTGAATCACTAATATCAAATTCTTCGGCATTTCTGAATTTATAATTAACTGCAATAAGTGTAAATGTATGCAAATCAATATTGTCAGGGACATTAATTTCAAAATTACTATTTAGGTAAAATAATTCTTGCCATGGAACTCTCCATGGTGCATTATCATTATCAAAACGATGTATTATTTCATCATTTTGATATAGATAAAAAACAACAGGAGTATCTGCTCGGTTATTTTGTTTATCTATTAATTCAATCCATTCTAGATTAAAATTCAAAGCAATGTCATGCAAGGGGTCGATATCTTCAGTGTCATTGTATCCATCATTATCATCATCAAGATCTGCATTATCACCAATTCCGTCTAAATCGTGGTCTTTCTGTTCGGCAGCATCATTAGGAAAATAATCTTCAGTGTCATTGTAACCATCATTATCATCATCAAGATCTGCATTATCACCAATTCCATCATTATCAGAATCATTCCATTCACTAGAATCATTAGGAAATCTATCATTTTCATTAGTAATTCCATCAAAATCTTTGTCATACATGTACTGATTAACACCTGATCCAATGAGAACAGCAATAATAATTAAAGTAAATATTTTGGCCTTAGATTCCATTCAAATTCCTAATAATTTGGATAATTCATGCATGGTCTTAAAAGGTATGGCACCAGCATTCATCAATTCTTCAGTAGTGCATAATTTTACCAAACCATAAACTTTGATATCTGCCTTAATTGCTGCCGTCACTCCCGGAATACTATCTTCAATGACTATGCAGTCATTTGGCTTAAATCCCATCTTTTTTGCAGCATATAGAAATAAGTCTGGTGCTGGTTTTGGACGTTCAACTTCAGATGCTGTAAAAATTTGTTCATTGAAGTAATCTATTAATCCTGTTAAAATCAATGAACTTTTGACATGGTTTGGTTTTCCATTAGAGGCTACACACATGGGTATCTCAATATTATCAAGTAATTCTTTTACACCTTCCATGGGTTTCAATTCAGTTCCGTAGGCTCTACTAACGTTTTCCACTAACCTTGGCAGCCAATCACTTGGAATATCTTTACCAGATAATTCTTTCATACTATAAATTACAGCATCTAGAGTTTTACCGCCGAATCTCTTTTGAGCATCCTGAAGAGTCATATTAATTCCTAACTCACCGGCCATTTTTGCAATAACTCTATTAGTAATGTTTTCACTGTCCACTAAGGTCCCATCACAGTCAAAAAGAATACATTTTGCATTCATTTAATATGCTCTCATATCTTCACATTTCATTACTTCTCGAAGTAAAGATGTGGCATATGTACCTTTGTGCAACCAGAACTCTAGCGTGGGCTTTCCATTTGTATTTATTTTCCATTCCAAGTCATTAATTTTTTGGTTTAAAGGTCTGTACATTCCAAATGAAGATAATTCGGGTATTTTCCCAATTGCAAAGTCTTTGAAATTTATATTTTCATCTTCCATAATTTGGCGTTCAAATTCACCTTGAATTCCATTGGTATGTTTACTTTCAATTCCCGGCAATAACCCAACAATCCAAGCTTTCCCCTCTCTGCATCTTTTTTCTAATTTCCGTTGGTTTCTTTCAGTGACTTCGATAACTTTTCTTTGATCAGGTCCACCATAAATGTCTACAGGAACTATATTGTCTCCAATCAATGGTTCATGAAGACTATATCCACTTTCTATCCTTAAATTAAGAATATGGTTAAAAATTAAACTTTGATAGGCATGTACAAGCATTTTTGATAAGTTTTCAGGTAATTGCCTAATTGCTCCAGTATAATCTTCTTTCTTTCGTGTTAGATGCCCAATTAGTTGTCTTTCGAATAATAATCGGTGTGGATATTCTTGTATTGCTGCATTCAAGTCTCTAGTATTTTTTAGGTTTTGTCTTGCTTCAGAACCAAAACTTTCGTATTCACCTCCACATAAATAATCCCATACGGCTTCGTCATATTTATTTTGAACTATTTTTTTACCAACTATATGAGTAATTGGACGTACAGCCCCAAAACGTTGTATTCCAAAATAATTTGGGAAACCATGTTTTAATTCATCTAAAATATTTTCAATTTTATTTTCCTCTATTTTAGATTGCGAAATCTTAATTTTAAATTCATTTCCTACTAGATTACCCAATCTTACAGGTTTAACGGATTTATGAATAAATTCAATAGATGTATTTTCAATATCTAATTTACTAATTTTGTTGGGAGATGACATTATGGAAATATGTTGTGTAGTTACTGCTCGTTTATCCTTAGTTCCTGCAAAACCAATAGCTCTTTGTCCAATACCTAGCCTTTTAGATATTTCTTTGATTAAAACATGCGTATCCCAATTTTTGGCAGTTATCTTAACAATACAGTGTCTTCCATTATCAGATGGTTGTGCCCAAGCCCAATGGGCGCTATGTTTATTCTCAATAATTTCATTTACTACAAAATCATCAGGTATTTCACGTAATTTCCCACCAATTCCATTGCTTTTTGAAAGATATGATTCATTCCCTACTTCCGGCCTAACCGGTGATTCCATGAACTCTATGCAATTCCGTCGCTGATAGTTTTAATGTCAGCAATGATAGTTTCCACTGCTTTTTTAATCGCATTTTTTGGGGTTCCTTTCTTTGTTCTAACGTAAAATTTAGGGGAATCCAAAACAATATGTCCCATATAGTAAGAAGCATAATCGACCTCAGGATTAGCTAAGGTATGATTCATTAGAGGTCCTAAGAGAGTCTCGTTAGCACCACGTATCTCAATTTCCAATTCATTTTTTGTCTTATTAACTACGGATACTTCCATGGGATTCTGCGGACTTTAAGGGGTATTATAAAGATTGGGCGAGTTCTAAAGCTTCATTTAGTTTCTTTTCAGGGGCTGTAGTTTTCACACCTAGTGGAGAAAACACACTAGAACTAGCAAAATATCCTAAATTTTGTATAGCTTTCACAATCTTTACTCTTCGAGGAGTTTGCCCAATTCCGGTTTCTCTGGCTAGGTCATTAATATCATATAATCCTGGAGGGCCATCTGCTTCTTCTCTCAGAATATCAAAGAAACGACCCAGTACACCTTCACAATCCTCAGGAATTAGGTTGCCTTGGATTATTCTTTCAGTCCATAAAGGTCCGGCAGCACCTTCAACAGGTTCCTCGATAACTTCCATTTGAGGACTAATCCATTTTAGAGTGATATCATTTTGCGTACTTACTCTAACAAATGCGCGTAAGTGATGTCCTTCCGAATAGCACATTAAAGGTTCAATTCCTTTTCCCATTGAGAAAGCTACCTTATGGATCTTAGCTAGAAGAATTCGAATTCCTATTTCTTTTGCAGCCACTCTCTTCATAGACATTGCGCCATATCGTTTAAGACAAATGGGAGGTTTTGCTCCACAAAGAACGGCAGTGTCTGTAGCAGATATTCCCAATATTCCCTCATTATTCAATCCTTTTAACGCAGCTTCAATATATGGAACTGGAGTTCCAAACGGATCAATATCGATGCCATCATATTTTTTTTCCAATAGTAACTCTTCTACTGCTAAATTATGTATTTCTCCCTTAATTCCATTTAATTCTAGATTACTAGCAATTGTTTCAGTTGCTAACATAGATGTATCGCAAAACTCTACATTATAATCAGCTTCAAGGGCTAATCTAATTCCTCTTATTCCGGAGGCTGCAAGTCCATCCAATAAAATACCATTGAAATCTAATTTTTTTGCAAAGGCTACATGTAAATCTCGGCTTAATCTCATTGCCGGATTGTAAAATACGCCTTTTGCTTTTCCGGGACCTTTGTCTTTACCTGAAAGGTTAGCTCTGAATACGGCTTTGCCTTCTTGAAACTCTTTCACACCATTCCGGTTTTTAGAATAGTAACTGCTTTAGATGGAAGTATTGCTGAATTTATGGGAGTAACTTCTAATGTTCTCAAATCATCTCTCTTACGGATAGATTGTAATAAGGGATTACGTGATCTTTTATGCATTGTAATTAGCATAGGTTTACCGCATTTTAGGGCTTCTTTTAGGACCGCACTAAATTCTTTTGATTCAGATACTAACTTACCAACTTCGTCTACTAAAATTAAATCGGATTCTTCAATTGCTTTTGCCACAGATTCAGTAGCAATACGATTGACAGCATCTAATCTTATCCCCAACGGAGTTGATTCTGGTGTTTTTCCAGGTAGTCTTGGCTTAACGTCCCACCTAACTGATGCAGATAGCTCTTCTTCGCCAGTTATGTAGTTCTTTAGATTGTACCCTACAGTTTCTCCTTCCTCAACTATTGGGTGCGTTGTAAATCCGCCAATAGTGAATTTATCTTCAATCATTTTGGCTATTCTTAAGACCGTGGTTGTTTTGCCCGTTCCCGGTTGACCTGATATAGCTACTTTTACTGGAATCATTGCTTGGCCGCCATTAATGGTATGTATGTATAAGCATATGTCTCGTTTTTAAGTTTAGTTCCTTAATCTTTCAGGACATCCCTTTCTTCTAGAACAGTTATTGCATTTACCTGCCCTTTTATGGTTTCTATGAGCTTCCATATCACCCTTTAATATATCATTCATTTCTTCTAATTTTTCAGTTACTAAGTTTTTTAATTTTGAATCCCATATGACTTCATGTGGTTCATTGTCAAAACCGTATCTTATTTGGCCATGACTGGGTTTAGTTGCAAAAGTTTCTTCTGACAATAAACAGTAGGCTCCAATTTGTAAAACATGACTAAAAAAAGGGGCCCTGGGTTTTCTGCCAGTCTTAACTTCTACTGGAATTCTCATATCCTCATTTCTAATTAAGTAATCTGGTCTCCCGGCTAGATTATAATTATCAGATTTTAATACTGGCGTTTCTTTTGTTAAGGCGTCCGGCGTTTCAATATCGCTTTCACCTAATTTATAATCATCACGTAATTTATCTATTTTTTCAGTTGATAATAATAATTTATAAAGGAAAAGAGAGGCAACAAGCATCCATCCAATTCCCAAGATTAGTAAAATTACGCCCAAATTTCGTTTTAACAAATCATTATCATTCGAAATCCATAGTATTGCAATTGCCAGAGTTACTAGAGTCATAATTAAACCGACCACAGTCATTAAAGTGGTAGAAGTTTCCCTTGATTTTTTCTCTTCAACTAGTAGATTCTTTAATGAGTCGCCTATTTTTTTATGTTTTTCAACACCAGTATTGACTTCTTCACCTTCTGCATCTATTCCTTTTAAATCTAAGTGCCATGAGAGTGGGCAATAGCCATAGCGCTCCATTTCAGAGGCTGATATAATCTGCTTGGGCATGATGTTGAGTCCGGGGTTAAGTCCAGACATTATAGGTAATATGCCCCTAATAAAGGATTACATTATCTAGAAACTAAAGTATTGATCATGCCAGGCAAGATTCCCATAATCTGCAATTTTATAATTATAAATGAGATTTTGTTTTTTACTTTCTTGATTGAAATCTAACATAATAATAAGATCATATTCATCAGCGTGCGGACCATCAAACATCAATGCTTCGAGTTTAACTGATTGTTTAGCATTCAAGACTCCAGGGTAATGGGTGTCAGTTTCAAGCATATCTGTTCCATTCCATACACTAATCTTTACTTTTAAGTCAGTGATCTCTTCAGTACCCATATTGCTAATTCTTGATTGTACAAATAATCCCGAGTAAGAGCTGTGGTATACTGTATCAATTTCGATTTCAGTCCTTGGTAGGATATATGAATATGATACAAATATTATGACTAATGCAACAATAATGGTTCCGAATTTGGCGATTATTTTTTTTTGTTGGTCATTAAAGCTCATAATGTAGCCTCCAAAGAAGCGATAAAACTCATTCCCGGTTCAGGAACAATGTAATGCTTTTCATTGTTACCTAATTCCGTGTCCATTCCATTCTTTTGAATTCCTAACCAAGTAGGTAAGATGTTGTGCCCGCCTACTTCTCTTATTCGTAAATCCATTAATACGGCCGATGTTTCAAGCTTAATAGGTCCTATATTCAAGTCACCTCCAATAGCAAAGGATAACTCGCCACCTTCGGCATTTGCCAATTCGAATACTGGATAAAGTCCAAAGATTTGGTTAGGTATAATTTCAACATGCTTTATATCTTTAGCATGTATTACCATGTAGTCTAGATAGAATTGAGGTGTGGCTGGAGAGTTAGTAGCTTTCAGATATGCACTATCGATTCCATTAGGTGAATCAATTATGTAGTTAATGCCGTCTAAGACCATGCTAGTATTATCACCTACATTTTCGACTTCCATAAATGTGCCAGAATGTCCACCAGTATATCCTTCATCAACCATCAATAAGATGTCAATTTCCGAAGAGCTTGTTGAAACAAAAAGATTCGGGAATCCCTGGAAAGCAAATGCTAAATCCATGTCAAATTCATAGTTTGGATCAATTCCCATATGAAAAGATTCAGGGACGTCATGTACAATGGCTTGAGCGGATTTCCATTGACCGTAGTCTTTATTGGCTGTTTTTACCCAGATATAGTCTAAAGTGCCTTCCGCCTCATAGATAATATCGATTTCTTTGCCAACAATCAAATCAGCTCGTAAATCTTTTGGTATTTTTGAAAAATAGATTTCATTATATGAGGGTCTTGTTTGATTGTGTGTTTTAAGATAAGAACTGCCTATTCCTCCAGTATTATGAATGTCAAAGATTGCATCTAAATCTCGTCCTTCACTTGTACCAGTTTGGAAAAAAGCATTAATATTGTTATTATCTCCAACGTCATCCAAGAAAAGTTCGATGGCAGTTTCGTTAGCGCCTCGGTCTAAATCCAGATAAATCCATTTTGTAATGGGTGACCAATCTCCTAAATCCAAGTTAATGACGTCGGGTTCTCCAAAAGTTGTAGAAAGTTTGGCAGATGTTACAGTTCCCTCTAAATACAATAAAAGAGCGTCTCCGAAATCGTTCTGTCTTAAAACAATTCCATGAGTCCATTCTAAGTCCATTCCAGTTAGATTGCCTGACTTTAAGCTCAATATTACTCGAGATGGGGCAGTTGAAGAGCTATAGTCGACACCGATTTGATCGCCAATTACGACATCTAAATTAATTTTTTCGGGAACATTAGGTACTGCAATTTCCAATTGACTATTGGATTTTTCGTCACTAACTAGTGCATAGATTGAACCCAATTCTTTACTGGATTCAAGAGTTATATTTCCTACTAGTGAATTGCCTCCCATTCCATTGTCATCTAAGTAAACAGATGCATTCAAATCGAAATTATTTGGTAAGTCATCAATTCGGAGTAATACACTCTTATTTTCAAAATTGCTAATATCTACTAGTATTCTGTCCATTGAAGGGACATCATGATTAAAATCTTCAAGTGATATGTCTAATTGAGTTCCTTCATCTTCAGGATCCCAAAGCTTAAGACCAATATTTGGGGAGATTCCTCTAAGATAAGCCTTCATATTCATTGCACCATCATCAGACATATCAAGGCTAATACCTTCAGTCCAATACGTTTCTAATTCCGTAGAATCTCCTAAGTCAATTTCTAGTGCCACAGTATCTATTCCTTGATCTGAACTTATATTAAATTCTAGTAATTCATCATGGATTTCCATATTAATTGTCATACTTCCTGGGAGGTTTGATATGAATGCTTCAACACGGTATGGATTGTCTTCCTCATTTTGTTCTAGAACTAAATAAATTGGACCAACTGGTTGACTAGTATTCATGCTTATACTACCGCTAAGGGTTAGATTGTCAACGGAGGCATTAAGTACTAAATCTGCGTTTAGATTCAGGTCTAATCCAACGGGTATATCTTCTATAAATGCTGTTACTTTAGGCCCAATTATTCCTTCTTCTTGAAATATAATGTAATCGGCAGTATCTCTATAGTTAAAATCTTCTAAATTTAGTTCTAAATCTATGTGGTCTCCCTTTGAAGTGTAATTCGCATCTACTGACTGAGGCAGTCCCTTTAGGAGTAATCGAGCACTCAGTATAGTTCCTCCTTCAACGTCCTTTTGACTTGACCAAAGCCCCTCTACCCATCTTGGCGATTCATCTAACAGTTCAATTTTACCCTTGTTAACCCAAGCCGTTATGGATACTTCTTCATTAATATTGTATAGAAATCGAGCTACGGTTTCGAAAGATTCCACATTAGTAACTAAGTTAATTGATAAATCGGCAACAGTGTCTACAAGTGCCTTACCTATTTGAGAAAGTGCCTCGATGAATCTGGCTACATCTCTCAAATCGTTAATTGCTCCAACATCTCCACCAATTATACTTTCACCATCAAGCATAGGTACCGTTACAATAATTTCAGAGGGCAAGCTATCGATGAAGACATATGCGTCTAATCCCTTGTGATCTTCTTCATATTCAGTGTCATCAATTGCCCCCACTTTGAACTGAACTGGTTGCCTGTGGTTTATCTTAAAATTAGCTAGTTCACCACTTCCATCATCATCTAATCGTAAGGCTTGAATCCAACTTAAATTTCCTGATAAGCTGGCAGTTTCATTTTCTAGTCCTATATTATTTTGGTATAACATGACTGAACTTCCATTGTAAATGGAGTGATTCCAAATCCATGATGTTGCCTTTTCATTCTCCGTAACATTAGTTATTGTAAAGGTGAAATTAAACCAACTATCTGTAATCAATCGTAAGTCACCTCCTGAGCTAACAATTTCGGCAGAACCTGGTAAATGTTCTAATTTTAATCTAGAATAAATTCCACTTGCTAAACTTGTAAACATTATATTATCAATTATTTCATCAGCACTATTTCCACCTGCATAAACCAAATTTCCATTGTCAATATTCAAATTTATATTTGTGGGGATATTACTGAGTGTAATATTTGCCCAGTGGGAAGTTTCTCCAATTTCATCGATTCCTTCAAAATAAACTCTAAAGGGCTTATCCCTTATTGGATTCATTGAAAGTGAAATATTGGTTATTCCTTCTCTTGAGTAAAAATCAATATCACCGATGTCTGTAATTCTGGCACTAAAACTATAGTCTTCATTATTTGGAGAAATTGAGGATCTAGAATTAGGGGCGTTGTTATCTAAATATGCAGACTCATTATATATTGCAAAATAGTCATCACCACTTCCGTCATTGAGGGCTAAATATTTATCACTCGTAAGATATACAAATATTTCACCTATATAAGCAGGTTCATTTATTCGATTTCTTAACCTGATTGTAACTTCACCATCACCTTCACCAATTGTAGATTGTAACACGGCCTTTGGTATTGATCGCAGTAAGTCCCCAACATAAACAATTCTTCCAGCTAGTCCAATTAGTAAATCACTGATTAATCCTCCAACAAGCGAGCTATCAATGCTCGTTAAATCATCGTTCACAGGAATTGTGCTTCCGCCACTTTCATCTAATTGTAGATTTCCTTCTAGGACTAAACTTTCAGGTAAGCCAGTTATCTCCAATCCAGTAAATAATTGATAGTCATGGTCTAACCAAGTTGCTCCCCTTCCATCTTCTGTGTAGTATTCATAATCTCCATAAACTATTGATTCAATTGGTTCAGTTGAGTGAAACTCAATTACAGTCCAATTTCGTTCAGAAGTTGATTCATTCCTTATTTCTAACCACAAGGAGGCTTCTGGCATGTTTAGTTCATCTAAGCATATTTCATCTCCACTTTCCTCTACTTTACAAATCGGAACTCCAGTGATGTCAGCTTTAATATGCGATAAGTAAGGATCGAGATCATCTTTAGGATTCAGATTATATTCATAATACTGGAAGTCTAAATTGAATTTTTTATCCAATTCATTTGGATTTGTTGTTTCAGAAGCTGGAGCATATACTTCAATCGAATCTCTTTCTATTCCGTCAGTTGTTTGTGATACAAGTCTGACTCCTAATTCTCTAGGGACTTTTCCTCTTGGATTATCTAAATCGATTTTTATGAATGTAATTTCCTCTAGTGCATCTCCTGGATTTATTGTAGTTCCGCTACTCCAATTATATTTTAGATATCCTATGGCTAGCTCTAAGTTGTCAATTCCATTATTGAATGGATTGCCCGTCTCATTATTCATTAAGACATTAATTTGGTATGGAGCATTGACATAATCAACATCACCCGGATTCAATCCAATACCTCCGCTTCCATCAGTACCTATCGTAAAGACGAATTCTTCAATAACAACAGATAAGCTATACTCATCCGGAACTTCATTTGGAGGAAATTGTGTATTAACTCCCCAAATGTAAGTTTGATCAATATTATTTTCATCATTATAGGTTATCCCTCTCACAATGGCTATGTCTAAGGTTTGATTTAATTCTTCAATTTCTTGAAATTCAAAACTCAACCCAAGGTTAGCTTCTAATCCGACATCACCGTCGATTGGATTAACGTCAGTGTCTTCATTCACAAGATCATTAACTACGGGAACTAGCCTAGCTCGTATATCATCATTTCCATCGTCGTCTACATCTATTTGAATCCATGCTGCGTCACCTTCATCTAAAGCATCAATAAACAGTAGAATGAAATCAGACACTACATTATCTAAACCAAGTGATTCAACCCAAGCAGCAATCAATGCTGTTGAAGCCCCCCAAAGGGTCGAGACTAGATTAGCTTCTACGACTCCTTCTTCACAAGGTTCTCCAGGAAGTCCATCTCCACAGCCACTAATATCTATATTTCCATTTCCATTCGCATCATAAGCCCAATAAATTAAATAGGTTTCAGTGAATATTGACAGAGCAGTTCCAAGAAATGAATCTTGATACAGGTCTGCATCATTTTGCATGGTATTAATTATCTCAGCGATAGTTGGTTCTGGATCATTTACTTCATTTGCTTTCAACCCTCTTTCTGAATAATCATAGGTTACAGTTTCATAATCGGAGAGATCTGCAATTACATTTCCACTTTCATCCTTATCATTCATTGCAGATTTCCGAGTATCTAGTAGGGAGACTGCAAGTTCGCTTCCTTCATGCAGTGATCTCAAGAAATTCAGCTCTTCAATTACAGTTTCATTTACTTCATCATTTCTTTGGTTAACACTCTGAAAAAAAGCATCCAATTCTTCAGCTGTACCATAGTTAGCTTCTATACTGGAAGGTCCAACTACAGTAGGTATCATTACAACTTGAAGCATCATCAATAAAACTACTGAAATTACAAGAACTCTTTTTCGGTTCAATAATTTGAAAGAAGATATCTTCATTGTTAATATTGAGAAACCATCGCTATAAATAAGGTATTAGTTAAAAATATAGATTGATTTTATATAGTGAATCAAAATCGATAGAAAGATGGATGAAGAGTCTTTACAAGAGATGCTAGCCGATGAAGGCACTTTCAAAGGCGAAACGGATGAGAGTGAATTAGAGGCTCTAGTATCTAAATTAAAGACCAATATTTTGATAATAGGTAGCGGGGGAGCTGGCAATAATACTCTAACTAGATTATACAAAGAAGGTATGAATTCCATTGAGCTTCTTGCTTTGAATACCGACGCACAACACTTGCTTAACACCCCAATCCCACATAGAATGTTAATTGGTAAACAATTGACCAAAGGCTTGGGAGCAGGTTCTGAACCCGGGACGGGTGAAGGGGCAGCCGAAGAAGCGAGATCGGAATTATTGGAGGCTTGTCAAGACGCAGATATTATTTTTCTTACGGGAGGTTTAGGTGGCGGGACAGGTACCGGTTCTTTGCCAGTCATAGCTCGTTTAGCTAAAGAGAAAGGAGCCCTTACTATAGCAATAGTAACGCTTCCTTTCAGCAACGAAGGTGCTCGTCGAACAAGAAATGCACGTTTAGGTCTTGAAAAATTACGTAAGTCTGCCGATACTGTAATTGTAATACCAAATGATAAATTATTGCAAGACGATATAATGAACTTGCCACTTAATTTGGCGTTTAGGCATGCTGATGAAATATTAGGTAACGCCATAAAGTGTATGACTGAGATTACTTCACACGGGGGCTTAGTCAACATAGATTTTGCAGATATGAGATCAATAATGGATGGAGGCGGTGTTGCTATGATTGGCATGGGTGAAGGGCAAGGTGCGAATAGAGCCTCGGATGCTGTGCGCGCAGCTTTAACGTCTCCACTTTTAGAGCTAGATATCGGAGAATCCAAAGGGGCCTTGGTGAATGTTACTGGCGGAGATGATATGACTCTCCAAGAAGCACATGAAGTTGTTAAAGAAGTTCATAGTAAGATTAATAAAGATGCTCGAATCATTTGGGGAGCTT
>TARA_B110000438_G_scaffold101946_1_pt1 | contig 17578 bp, 17 predicted proteins | sample TARA_B110000438 | Tara Oceans TARA_B110000438 (sample SAMEA4398413) | marine metagenome | biome: Polar Biome; feature: [MES] marine water layer (ENVO:01000295) within the mesopelagic zone...; material: water (ENVO:00002006), including particulate matter (ENVO:01000060) such... | reverse complement strand
AACTTGAATGGTTTAATTCATCTGTTGCAACTTATGCTAATAATAAAACTTGGCCAACAACAACTCCTATTGATTTACTTACTTTACCAATAATACCGTTTAAAGAAAGAATAAAATTATCTTTCATTTCTATCAGATTGAAACTTATTAATAATTGGAAGAAATTTGAAAATATAACTGCTTATGAGTGGTTATCAAAGCATGTAAGTGAGGATACATTTAAAATAATTTTTGAGCCTTTATTAAGAGGTAAATTTGGAAAATATTATAAACAAATTTGTATGCCATGGTTTTGGGCTAAAATTCAATCGAGAGTTTCTTCAAGAAATAAAAAATTTCAAGAAATTTTGTGTTATCCAAAGAGTTCATTCTCATTTTTAATTAAAAAATTGGAATATCAAATAATTGAAAATGGGGGGAGGATTTATCATAAACATAAAGTAACTAAATTAAATATTAAAAACAATCAAATTAAATCCATTAATTTTGTTAGCGAAAATAAAATAAATAAAACTGAAAATTTTGATATTGTGATATCAACAACTCCATATAGCATCTTATCTAAACTCGTATCTTTTGATAAAAAAATTCTTATGAATATGAATAAAGTGGAATACATGTCTGCAATAGTTGTTATTTTGATTTTAAATAAACCTATTTCAAAATATTATTGGCTTTCAATCGCTGATAAAGAATTTCCATTTCTTGGAATAATTGAACATACTAATTTGATTCCTAAAAAAAGATATAATGATTCGAATATTGTTTATATAACTAACTATGTAGAGGAAGATAATGATTTACTAAAGCTTGATTATAATTCTTTAATGAAGATTTATTTACCATTTTTAAAAAAAATAAACCCAGACTTTAATTTGGAAAATATTAAGGATTTTAAATTTAATAAAATTAATTATGCTCAACCGATTATTCCAATAAATTATTCTTCCTACAAAATACCTTTAAAATTACCTATTAAAGGTTTATACTCTGCTAATACAGCTCAGATATACCCAGAAGATAGGGGTACAAATTATTCAGTAGAACTGGGAGAAAAAGTTACAAAAATTATTGAGGAGGATAAAAATGGATTCACTTAAAAATAAATCAGTAATCTTAACTGGTGCAGGTTCAGGAATTGGTAGAGTCACTGCTCAAATGCTAGGTGAAATGGGAGCTAATGTATTTGTTGTGGGAAGAAGAGAAGCTTTATTACAAGAATCTGTTAATGAAATTGAAAAAGCAGGAGGTAAAGGTGCTTATTTATCTGCAGATTTAGAAGATGGTGATTCTGCAGCTAACGTAGCAGATGAAGCAATTAAAGCTTTTGGAAATATTAATTATTTGGTAAATAATGCAGGTCATAGCAGTAAAGTTCGTTCAATGAGATATGTTGAGCAAGAAGATTGGCAATCTGTATTCAATGTTAATGTTGAAGGAGTTTACAGATTAACTCAAGCAATATTACCTAATATGATTGATAATGGTGGTGGAACAGTTGTTACAGTTTCTTCCATGGCAGCGCTAAGACCAGGGTTAATGGGAGGAGCACCTTATTCCTCAGCTAAAGCGGCAGTTGCTGCTATGATGACTGCATTAAGAGAAGAACTAAGAGAGTATGGCATTAGAAGCTGTACAATATATCCAGCAGAAGTTGATACTCCTATTTTAGATAATAGACCTTTACCTCCAGATGCTAAAGCAAGATCAACTATGATGCAGCCTGAAGATATAGCAGAAGCAATTTTATTATGTATGAGAATGCCACATAGAACAAACATAAATGATCTAGTTATAAGTCCTACTATTTTGAGAGATACAACTGAAGATATGAAAGTTGCTAAATCTTTAAAGTACAAATAGTAAGTTTTAGTCATAAAAATAACTTGTTACCTTAAAATTGACTTGATAAAATTATAAGTGGAAATACTTCAGGAGTTGATTTGTCAGATAAAAATATAAATTCAGATTCTTTAAGACTTAAAATTACAGAATCAATTTCTAATCAAAAAAGAAAAACAGTAACTGTTCTTTCTTCATTACTTGCAGTTCAAGATTCATTTCATTATATTCCTGATGAAGCGATAGAAGAAATTGCTAAGAATAGTAAAGTGACAATAAATGATGTTTGGAGTGTTGCTTCATTTTATACTAATTTCAGATTTACACCACCGGGAGAAAAAACTTTAGATGTATGCTGGGGCCCAAGTTGCCATATAAATGGAGCTCAAAAATTAATTACTCAGGCTCATAAGTTATTAGGTATTGAAGGTGAAGGTGAAAGTGATGATAATAAGGTAACTTTAAGATACTCTACTTGTTTAGGAGCTTGTGCTCAAAGTCCAGTTTTTGCAATCGATCATAAAATGTTTGGAAAATTAAACGAAGATAAAGTAAATAATATTGTTGAAACTTTAAAGAAAGAATAAATGACAGATAATTACAAAAACTTACAAAAAAAATCACAAGATTATATAAATAATTTATACACCAATAAAGTTGTAATTAAAGTACAAACAGGCACAAGTGGTCAAGCTGTTGGTGCAGATGAAATCCTTAAATCATTAAATTCAAAATCTAATGATAATATAAACGTAATAGAAGTTGGCTCAATGGGTCTTATGTATTTAGAACCAATTTTAGTTGTTGTGTTGCCATCTAAAGATAAAATATTTTATGCTCATGTTAATGAATCTATTGCTAATAACATTTATGAACACTATACAACTAATAAATCTATTTACAAAGAAAATGCTTTTGCTTATGAATCGAGTAATAACTTAGATGTTGATTTACCTAAAATTACTGATCTTCCACAATTTTCTAAACAATTAAGAATTGCAACCAGAAATTTTGGAGAAATTACTCCTGGTGATATTTTTCAATACATTAATTCTGGTGGATATGAAGCAGTTAATAAAGCATTATTTGAAATGACTCCTGAAAATGTAGTTGATGAAGTGAAAAACTCAGGATTAAGAGGAAGAGGAGGTGCAGCATTTCCCACAGGTGTTAAATGGAGTTTCTTAGCACCAAGTAAAGCGCCAGTCAAATATGTTTTGTGTAATTGTGAAGAAGGTGACCCAGGAGCTTATAATGATAAGGGAATACTTGAAACAGATCCTCATACACTTGTTGAAGGTTTAATATTAAACGGATATGCAACAAATTCAAATAACTCTTATGTTTTTATTAGACAAGGCCATGATATTCCTATCAGAGCAATAGAAAGAGCTATAAAAGAAGCATATGACAATGGATTATTAGGTGAAAATATTTTGGGTTCTAATTTTTCATTTGATATGGAAGTGTCATTAACTGGAGACTCATATGTTGCCGGTGAAGAAACAGCACTAATGGAGGCAATTGAGGGAAAGAGATCTACTCCTAGATTTAAACCACCTTTTCCTGCAGCATCAGGTTTATGGAAAAAACCTACAAATATAAATAACGTTAAAACAATCTCTTATGTTCCTGAAATAATAAAAAATGGTTCTGATTGGTTTAAATCTACTGGTACAGAAAAATCAACCGGAACAGCAATAGTCTGTCTGACTGGACATATTAATAGGCCTGGTATGTATGAAATACCAATGGGAATGACAATAGAAGATGTTTTAGAAGATATAGGGGGTGGATCAAGTTCATCAACTGAAATTAAAATGTTACAAACAGGTGGTCCTCTTGGAGGAGTTTTAGGTAAAGAAGCTTTTGGTACTAAAATTGATTTTGATGAAATGGCAAAATCAGGTGCTATTTTAGGTTCAGGAGGAATTATTGTTTGTGATGAATCCGTATCTGTGGTAGACCTGATTAGGAATCTTGTAGCTTTCAACCAATTTGAATCTTGTGGTAAATGTTTCCCATGTAGGTTGGGAAATACACATATGTATGATGTTCTTGATAGATTATGTAACTCAAGTAGTAAACCAAACGACTTAGAACTTCTAGAAAGAATAGGTAAAAGTATGAAAATAGGATCACTTTGTGGACATGGTCAACTTGGATATAATCCTATATCATCTTCATTAAAATATTTTGAAAAAGAAATAAGTGATTCTATCAATAATAAATTAGAACCATTAGAAAAGATGTTAACCCCAACAAGAACAAGACCTAGTAATTTGGAGTAAAAGTTTGTCTGAAGAATCAAAAATTAATATAGATGGAAATAATCTTGACATAAAACATGGTCAAACTATTTTGCAAGTAGCGATGGATAACGATATATATATCCCTTATCTTTGTTACTACCCAAATTTGAAACCTTATGGAGCTTGTAGAGCTTGTCTAGTAGAGGTTGAAGTAAATGGAAGAAAAATGACTGTAGCATCTTGTACAACACCTGCTTCTGACTCTATGAATGTAATTAGTGATAATGAGTCAGTTAATGATCTTAGAAAAGGAATAGTTGAGTTGTTAATGAGTGAGCATCCTCATGGATGCTTAACATGTCATAGAGCTGAATTATGTGGTCCCCAAGATATATGCCAAAGACATGTAGCAGTAACAGATAGATGTACTATTTGTCCTAAAAATGAACGATGTGAACTTAAAGATACTGCTAGATTTGTTGAACTTGATATGACTATACCTCTAAATTATAATAGAAGAGATCTTCCGATTCATGTTGATGATCCATTTTATGATAGAGATTATAATCTTTGCATTGTTTGTGCTAGATGTGTTAGAGTTTGTGACGAAATCCGTATAGATTCGGCCTTAACTTTAGTTTCAAGATCTGGTGTTTCTCTAGTTGGAACTTCCAACGGTACTTCTTTGCTAGAATCAGGTTGTGAGTTTTGTGGAGCCTGTATTGATGTATGTCCTACAGGAGCATTAGTTGAAAGAAATTATAAATGGGAAAAATCTGATGCTGAATATAGTGCAACTTGCTTTAATTGTTCAGGTGGTTGTGATGCTTTAGTTGAAGTAAACAAATCTGACAAACTAATAAGATTTAAAGGCGATTTATCTTCATCTTCCACTAAAGGTCAACTTTGCTATAAAGGAAAATTTGGCTATGATTATCCTAATTCTACATCCAGAATTAAAAAAAGTTATTTTAAAGACGTTTTTAAGTTAAAATCTTTTGATAATCAAGATGCAATTTTAAATATCAATTCAAAATTAGAATCTATAAATCCTGATGAAATAGCAATTATAGGTTCTCCAAGAGCATCAATTGAAGATAACTTAGGATTACTCAATTTGTCCAAAAAAATCAATACAGATAATGTTTCTAGCGCATATTTGAATAATATAAATTATTTTGAAACTTTATACAAAAGAAATAAATTTCTAGCTAGTTCAAATAGTATTTGGAATCTAGAAAAATCTGAATGTAATGTTGTCATATCTTCAAATACTACTGAAGATAATAATTTATTATCTTTACCAATTAAAAAAGCTGCAAAAGAAAATTCTAAATTAATTGTTATTGATTCTAGAGAAATAGATTTAACTAGATATGCTGCTCTTTGGATAAAACCTGTCCCGGGTACAGAATCTTTAGTATTAAATACAATAAGTAAAATTATTATTGATCAGAGTTTAGAAGATAAAAAAAATACAATTGAAAACCTTGATACTTTTAAAAAGTTTTTATGGAAATTTGATCCAATTAAAATATCAAAATTAACTAAAGTTTCTGAAGAAGAATTGTTTGAAGCTGCTAAAATAATTTCTAATGCAGATAGTTCTTCATTTACATTTGGTCAAGACAATATTAACTCTGATCAATCAGAAGATTATGTGGATTCTATTATCAACTTAGCTTCAATTACTAATAATATAAATGGAGAAGGTAAGGGAATTTACCCTACTTTCAATGGAATTGGAACTGCAAACTTTTTTCAAATATTTAAAGATAATAAAAAAAGTTTTTCTACTACGAATAGTATTATTGAAAAAATCATGTCAAATAAAATTAAAGCTTTGATTTTATTTGGTGATGGAATTAATCCAGATGAATTATCTTCAATTCCCTTTGAAAACATAGCTAATAATTTAGAAACTTTTATATATGCAAATCATTTAAAAAATAAGTTTTTTGATTGTGCAGACTTCGTTTTACCAACTAAAACTTATGCTGAACATGAATCAACTACTATCAATATTGAAGGTAGAATAAAGAAATCACCTAAAATGGTTAAAAATGTCAATGATAAATTGTTATCATGTGTTCAAATTTGCGAATCAATTTTTAGTAATAAGAAAATCGACATTGAAGCTTTGAAGAAATCATTCATAAGTAAAATTTCAAATGATGGTAATAATGTAATAAAACCTGATTTGAATTATGTATTAAATTTCAATGACTTTAAGGTTGATGATCATACCAATAATGGGCTATTCTATATACCTGGAAGAATCCTTAATAGGCCAGAAGATATTGAAGTAAAAAAAGAAGACGATATGAATAAAGTATCTACTGAATTACTCTTAAGTATTCACCCGAAAGATGCTGAAGCAAATAATTTATCTAATAATAGTATTGTTACTATAAGAGATGAAAATAGTACTTTTGAATTGATTTCTAAAATCGTCACTAATGGAGAAACAGAAGGATTTATAAGATCTACGGATTATTTTGGAAGAATGGTAACTAATTTAGAATCTAGTAAAAATCCTGACTTCTCATCTGTTGTTCCAAGTTTAAATTTTAAAAAAGTAAAAATTTCAAAATAAATATAAGGAGTATAAATGTCAAAACCAATTATAGTAACTGAGGAAGATTTTCAAGATGTTGTTGAAAATTCTGAATTACCTGTGCTTGTTGATTTTTGGGCTGAATGGTGTGGACCGTGTAAAATGATAGCCCCAACAATCGATCAATTAGCCGAACAATACGATGGTAAAGTTTTATTTGCAAAAGTTGATGTAGATAGTAACCCAAATTTATCAGTTAGATTTCATGTAAGATCAATACCTATGTTATTACTTTTTAAAGATGGAAAACCTGTAGATCAAATAATTGGAGCTGTAGGTAAAGAACATTTTGAAGAAAAGATTAACGCAGTAGTATAATGATTTATAAAAGGGAGAGAGTAAATTCTGGTGAATTTTCTAGTCTTCAAAACTATGATTGATAATAAATCAAGGAGGGTTCGATTCCCTTTCTTTCCCGCCATTTATTAGTTAGGAAATAAAATGAAAATAAAAAATGATATGTTAGGTTACCCTGTATTAATGCTGGTGATACTTATTTCAGGTTTATTAGGTGCAGGAGTTAATGGTGTATTTGGACTAATAATTTTTATAGTTCTTGCAATACCATCAACTTTTCTAGTTGATTCATTTTTAATTGAATAACTAATTCTAAAACCCAAATTCTTTAACAGCTAAATTGCCAATATATTTACCTATAACTAATGAAGCTGTTGCACCCGGTGAAGGAGCATTTAAAACATGTATAGAATTTTCCGTAGATTCTATCTTGAAATCATCAATTAGGTCTCCGTTTGAGGCTACAGCTTGAGCTCTAACGCCCGAACCTCCAGATTGTAGGTCAATGCTATTTATTTCAGGTATAAGCTCTCTAAGGCTATTAACAAACACACTTTTTCTAAGCGATCTATTAATTTCCCATAACCCGGTTTTCCAATCATTTTTTAATAACCTCCAAAATCCACCATATGTAAAAGTTTCAAAAGCATCATTTATAGAGATATCTCTTTTTCTATAACCTTCACGCTTAGTAGCTAATACAGCATTAGGACCAGCTTCAACATACCCTTTCATAGTATTTGTAAAATGAACTCCTAAAAAAGGCAGATCTGGATTTGGTACAGGATAAATCAACCCTTTAACTAAATATTCTTTAGATTTCTTTAATGTGTAATATTCACCTCTAAAGGGGATTATTTTCAGGTCTACTTTTAGTCCAAATAATTTTGCTATTCTATCGGAATGTAAGCCTGCACAATTAATGACTTTTTTTGTTTCAATTTCACCTTTACTAGTTTTTATAATTATTTTATTATCAATTGACTTTGAACCATTAACTTCCGTATCTAGTAATAATTGGCCTCCTTTTTCTTTAAATTGATCTGCATAAACTTCTGTAACTTTTACATAATTTACAATTCCTGTTTTTGGAGCATAAAGTGATTTTAAGGATTTTACATGAGGTTCAATTGCTTTAGATTCCTCAGGATTTAATACTTGTAAGCCTTCAACGTTATTTTCTGTGCCTCTTTGAAATAAATTATCTATTTTAGGTAAATCTGATTCTTTGGTAGCAACGATTAATTTTCCACAAGTCCACACAGGAATTTCATTCTTTTCACAAAATTCAGTTATACTTGCTCTACCTTCTACACAGAATTGAGCCTTAAAAGAGCCTGGTTTATAGTAGATACCAGAATGTATTACTCCAGAATTATGTCCTGATTGTTGAGAAGCTACTGAAGAATTTTTTTCAATCACCATAATTTTAAGATTAGGATTTCTTTTTAAAATATCATTAGCCGTTGCTAAACCTATAATTCCTCCACCAATAATTACTAAATCCAAGTCTTTTTTTAACATAATTAACCTTTTAAAAAATTAATGTTTTATAAATCTCTTTTGTACTTTTTGAAATTAAATCATATGCATTATTTAAAGCAATGTCTAATGACATTGGTTTATTTACTATACTGAAATATGCATTAATACCCTGAGATGATGAATCTAAATATCCTTCACCGAGTGAACCAGAAATACAAATAACTGGTATGCCTAATTTCTTAGCTCTTTGTGCCACAGCTACCGGAGATTTATTAAACTGAGTTGATTTATCTGTTTGGCCTTCTCCAACAATTACTAAATCTACTCCTATTAGTTTTTTATCATAGTCAAGAGAATTTAAAATAATATCTGCACCACTAGATAATTTTGCATTAACAAATGCCATTAAACCACCTCCTAATCCACCAGCTGCTCCTGAACCAGGTACATTTAGAATATCTTTATTGAATTGAGATTTTATAATTTTAGACCAATGTAATAAATTTGCATCTAAAATCTTTATATCAGAATTTGATGCTCCTTTTTGAGGACCAAATATTGCTGAAGCTCCGTGTTCTCCACACATTGGATTATTAACATCACAGGCTACATTTACTGTTATATCACTTACTCTTTTATCAAAATTAGATAAATCAATTTTTGATATTTTACTGAGGTTTGCTCCACATGGTTTTACTTCAGAATCATTTTTATCAAGAAGTTTAGCTCCTAGAGCAGAAATAAAACCAGCACCTCCATCGTTAGTAGCACTACCTCCTATACCAACAATAAAGTTTTTAATACCTGAATCCAAAGCATCTTTGAATAACTGACCTGTACCAAAAGTAGAAGTATTAAGTGCAGATTTTTGTTCATCTTTCAATAAAGCCAAGCCTGATGCTTTTGCCATTTCAATTACTGCAGTCTTATTATCTCCAAGTTTTCCCCATTCTGAATTTATAATATCATCAATAGGATTCTTTACTTTTTTTGAAATTATTTCTCCATTTGTAACATCTACCATAGTTTGTAAAGTTCCATCTCCGCCGTCTGCAACAGGAGCTAATTCAATTTCAATATTCTTATTAACTTCTAATATTCCTTCTTTCATTGCTTTAGCAACTTCAATTCCAGTAAGACTTTCTTTATATTCTTGAGGAGATATTAAAATTTTATTTATTTTCATTTTTTCCTTAAATATTTGCGTTAATTATATCTTTTACATCAGAAACAACATATTCAATTTTACCCTCAATATTAGTTACTACATGATCAAAATATTTAGAATATTCCATTTCAGAAGCAAAAGATTCTAATCTAGTTTGAATATCTGATCTTGAATTTTTATTCCTATATAACAAATGGTTTTTAATTGAGTCTAGAGATTCAGGTTTAATGAAAATCATTATTATTTTTGGTAAAATTTTTTTTATTTTTTTAGCCCCTTGTACATCAACTTGTAATATAACATTTTTACCTTCACTTAAAGGTTTATATACTTCATCTTTAGGGACTCCATAGTAATTTTTATATACTTTAGACCATTCTAAAAGTTCATCATTATCAATTAAATTAGTAAATTCTTTATTATTTAAAAAAAAATATTTGATACCTTCTTTTTCATTTGAACGTGGCTTTCTGGTTACAGCAGTAGTAACATAATGAAAATTTGTGTATTTCTTTTTAAGAATATCTATTACAGTATCTTTACCTACTCCTGAAGGACCTGATATAAGAAAAACTTTTTGTGTTTTCAAAATACTCAATTATTCTCCTAAATTTTTTAATGTATCCCAAAATGAGGGATATGAAACATTAGAAGCTTCTGCTTTATCAATAGTTATATTATTATTTGATATGAGGCTGGCAATACCCAAAGTCATAGCTAATCTATGATCACCATGAGATGAAAAGGTTCCTCCATTTAGATTTCCTGTACCAGTAATAATCATTCCATCATCTAATTCTTGTACTTCAGCTCCAGCGCTTTTCATCCAATTAACAGTTAAAGAAATCCTATCAGATTCTTTATATCTAAGCTCTTTAGCATCAATAATCTTTGTTTCACCTTCTGCAAAAACTGCAGCAAGTGCAATTATTGGTATTTCATCTATTAATAATGGAATTTCAGCTCCAGATATAGTTGTTCCTTTAAGATTTGAAGTTTTAATATTCATATCACAGGCTGGTTCACCTGAATAATCAACTTTATTATAAAAAGTCATTTGAGCACCCATTCTTTCAAGAACAGATATAATTCCAGACCTGGTTTCATTAATTCCAACATTTCTTATAAAAATATCAGAGTTCTTATGAATTGCTCCAGCAACTAACCAGAATGATGCACTTGATATATCTCCAGGGATTACTATATCTCTAGCAAATAAATCTGATGGCGAGACTTTAATTTCTAAATTATTTTTAGAAATTTTTGCTCCCATTGCAGATAAAAGTCTTTCAGTATGGTCTCTTGAAATAGCTTTTTCTCTAATTATAATTTCATCTTGGGAACGTAAACCCGCTAAAATCAACGCACTTTTGAGCTGGGCACTTGCAACTGGTAAATCATAATCTAAACCTATGAGGATTCCTCCATCAAACATTATTGGTGCATTATCATTATTATTATTTGCTGAAATATTCGCTCCCATCATGCTTAATGGATCAATAATTCTTTTCATAGGTCTTTTTCTTATAGAAGAATCTCCATCTAAGATTGATTTAAATTTTCTACCTGCTAAAACTCCTGACATTAATCTTATAGTTGTTCCAGAATTTCCAACATATAAAGTATCTTTAGGCTCTTTAAGAGAGTTTAGACCTTTACCGTAGGTGTATACATTATTATTTTCTACTTTTATTTCAACTCCTAATTTTGATAAAACATCAATAGTAGAAAGACAATCATCTCCCATGAGAAAATTTGAAATTTTTGCTTTACCACTAGCGATAGCATTAAACATAACTGCTCTATGTGACAAAGATTTATCTGAAGGTATATTGATATCACCTCTTAGAGAATTAACTGAATTTAGAGTATATTTCATATTTTTTTATATTCTTTTTTCAAATCCATATTTATCTTTATCTAGAGTTTTAGTTTTACTAAAAAAGCTTGCGGCTTTTGAACCAATAAATAAACCTAACATATTTTCTTGAGACGTAGGAATAATATTTTCATCTTTTGAGAAATTAGGATCAATATTATTTTTAATCATCAAGGTATCTTCCCAACTTTTATTTATAAATTCAGCAATTTTATCTTCTGAATTATTTTCTAAGAATTTTTCCATAACAACAAGTTCATTTATAAATAATTTTATCCATTGAAGTATCATGTCATTATTTGTAGATATAGAAGAAAATGATTTTACAGGATCTTTATCAGATATCTTTGTGAATTCTAGAAATTCATTACCAAAATATCTAAATATTTCTTTCCATGAAGAACTATTATGAGACAGATTAATTAAACTTGAGCTTAGAATATAAGGCATAGATTCTACTAAAGCTACATAACTATCGTGCTCACTTAAATCTATGTTAATTCTCATTCCATCAAAATCAGAAATCAACTTATTAGCAAAATCTGTAGACATAATTTTTGTATTTAAATATGAAATAACTCCCCAGTTTATATTAAGTAAAGTGTCATCTTTAACGAAAGGATAAATTCCAATAATTTCGTTATTTGGTAAAAATTCTTTTGACCATTCACTGACAGCTCTTTTAGTTGAAGAAAAATCAATTATAGTTGTCTTAGGATCTATATGATCTTTAATATTTTCTAATATCTCATAAGTTGAAGATGTAGGAACTGTAAGAATTATCAGTGATGTGTCAATAATACATTCTAAATAACTTTTTGATTCACTAGATATTGAGTTTGAACTTTTTGCAATTTTAGATTGTTTTTTGTCTAAATCAAAACCTTTAATATATATGTTCTTATTATTACTTAATAAATGTTTACCAACAGCTGAACCTAGATTTCCTGTACCAATTATTGAAATACTTTGATCATTAAAGTTTGTCATTTTTTCTATCCTCAATTTTAATAATTTTTGATTTAAAATCCTTAAATGCTTTATTAGTCATAGTAGATAGATCTAATAAAATACCTGCAAATCCAAGGTCATAAATATATTGTAAATTATTATGATCAAAGTTTTTATGTTGAATATTTAAAATCCAGTTAGAATGAATACTACTGATAGTATCTTTGATTTTAAAAATCTCATCAAGATTATATGAACCAATATTAATATCATAAATAAGAAAATCAAAATCAAAAGATTCAATTGTATTTTGTCTTTCTTCATTGATTTTTTCATCAATAAAGAGACCTATGCCATTATCATAATTAAATACATTGAAATCTACATCTGAAGTTTTATTAATCACAATAAAATCAGTTTTATTTAATTGATTAATTTGATCTTCTTTTGAAATAAATTTTCCAATATAATTTGTTGATTTTTTAGGAACTTCATTATATATATATGCATCGCATTTAAAAGTAGTTTCTTGATTTAAATTTTCAGCAATTCCAAAAATTAATAATTTTTCATTAGGTTCATTTGAATTTGAATTAAAACCTATTCCTGAATTATTTCTTTTTAACATATCTAGAAAGTTTTTCAATTAATTACCTACTCTTGGTTTTGTCTTTGATCTTTTAGAAAATTCTCTAAGTCTTTTAAGATAAGTTGAGGTTCTGGATCAATTTTTGACATTTCTTCAGTGTCGTAAGACTCTTCTAATCTTTCTACATATTTATTAATTTCGTTATGATCTTCTAATGCTAAATTTAAAGAAGATCTGAACTCTTCTGATCGTTTAGTAATTTTTTCAAAGTTTAATTTTAAGTTTAAAATATTAGATATTTCTTTCATAATAGCTGCTGAAAGAATAGGATTATGAGTTACTTGTAAATAATGTGGTGTATGTCCCCATATAGAAATTGAAGAAATTTTCAGTTTATCTAATTTTTCTCCTATGGCTGAAGTTATTCCAGCTGGGCCTTCATAAGTTGGAGCTGTGTAAGAAATTTTCTTTAAAAGGGGATTAGTTTTATTAGCTGTAGCAGTAAAACTAATCCTAGGTTCACGAGTATGTGGAACAGAATCAAGTAGTGCTCCAACCATTATTACGTTTTTTATTTCATAAAACTTAATAACATCAATAAAATCCTTAACATAAGATTTCCAATTCATATCAGGTTCAATACCTTCAAAAATAATAATGTCATTTTTAGCTTTTTTAGGTTTAATAAAAGAAAATTTATTTTCAAGCCAATCTATATGCCTACGGTTATTTTTAACGTTAGTTACAGTAGGTCTCTTATCAGAATAAATATAATAAGAATCAGAGTTTAGTTTATGAGAGTGTATAACTTCTAATTGTGAAAGAATTTCTTCAACAGATTTTGTTGCTGACTCAGCAGCATCTGGCCAACCTTGCCAAGAACAAATTAATACTGGATTGTTTAATTCAAGAGGTGTAAATTTTTTCATTTTTAATCCTTATTTAATATCAAATGATTTAATTTAATTAATCTTCATTTTTTTATCATAACTTATATAGATCAAAAATATACTTTTTTGTATTATAAGAAACAACGATTTATAAATTATTAATGAAGGAAAAAAATCATATGAAAAATCAACAATGGATTTTAAAAAGAAGACCCAATGGAATGCCAAATATAGAAACTGATTTTGAAATGATATCAGTTGAAACTAAAGATTTAGAGTACGGTCAAATTTTAGTAGAATCTCAATTTTTGTCGCTTGACCCTTATATGAGAGGAAGAATGAATGCAGGAGCATCATATGCAAATCCTGTAGAAATTGGTTCCGTAATGGAAGGAGAAGTAATTGGAAAAGTGATTGATTCAAAATCAAAAAAATTCATAAAAGGAGATTTTATTAATACAAGATTAGGATGGCAAAAATATGGAGTATTAGAAGATGATACCCAAATCAATAAAATCAATATCCCTAAAAATATCCCAATTACATATTCTTTAGGAGTTATAGGAATGCCTGGTAGAACAGCATATTTAGGATTTTTTGATGTTTGCAAACCTAAGGCTGGAGAAACTATTGTGGTTTCTGCTGCTTCTGGTGCAGTAGGATCAATTGTAGGTCAAATAGCTAAAATAATGGGTTGTAGAGTAATAGGTATAGCAGGAAGTGAAAAGAAAATTGAATATTGTAAAAATGAATTAAATTTTGATATTTGTTTAAATTATAAAACACAAGATATTGATAAAGAGTTATCAAAAATTGGTACTGATTTTATTGATATGTATTTTGATAATGTAGGAGGAAAAATATCAGATGCGGTAATGAATCACTTATCAATATTCTCTAGAACTGCTGTTTGTGGACAAATTGCAAATTATAATAATACTTCTCCTGCTCAAGGACCAAGAGTTGCTAGAACTTTATTAACAAAGCAATCTACAATGCAAGGATTTATTGTGTTTAATTTTGCTCACAAATATGATGAAGCAAATAAAGCTTTAACTAACTGGGTACAATCAGGAAAAATAAAATACAAAGAGGATATAAATAAATCATTTAATTCCATACCAATAAATTTTATGAAATTATTTCAAGGTGAAAACTTTGGTAAATTAATTGTAGATGTTAGATCATAGATATTAAATTAGATTATTATTTATTCCGTTTCTCTGTTAAGACAGACCATATCTGAAACAGCAGATAATAAATGAGCAAAGAAAGAAAATAAATTGATGAATAGAATCCTAATCAATAAACTTAATAGATATATGAGGATTGAAAAAAATAAAACAGGAGGAATTCCTGATTACGGTGTATTAATGAAAAAGCTTGAGCTCGATGAAAAGCAACTTGATAAACTTATTATTGATGCGGAAAAATCAAGTTCTGAAGGGTTTGATAGAGAACCTGAAGTATTTGAATTTTCAACTTACTTAAAACTTGATCGTAATGATAATACAGATGATCTCAGTCTGATTTCTCAGTCTAAATCTTTTGATTTATATATGGAATTTCTAAAATATAGAAAACTTTTAGATGAAAAAATATCTAGTTTAGATTTTTCTAATGATGATTCATCAGAAGATATCTTAGAATTGGCTGGAACATTACATTACATTGTATTTATTTTAAATGAGGAATTATACATAGCTGATAGAGATTCTGAAGTTACTTTACTTGGAGCAAAAAATGGCAAAGGAGAATATGTAAATAATTACGAGCCTCTAATGAAAATATTATTTCAATTTAATGATTATTTCGAGGATGTTTTTTTGAAAATAGGTGTGGTATTTGAAGGATGGGATGTATTCTATAAATTAAAAACTGAATATAACGAGCAGGATATTATAAAAGATTATCAAAAACTAGATTTTAATAAAATAGAAAGTATTTTAAATTTATTTCAAAATGGTCAATTATCGTTTGATTAAGTTAAAAAAATATAAATTAAGAAATTCACTGTTCTTTTAATGCTTTAATTTATAATTTTTTTTATAGTATATCTTGAAATATTATGATAAAACAAAGGAATTTAAATGCTATTAAAAAAAGTTGGAACAATAAAATATTCTACAACTCCTAGAGCCTTACCTTCTGAAGATGGCAGCCCAAGAATAGAAGTATCTGGGCTTTCTGGATCACTTGGAGGAAATCTTTTAGGAACTGAAGTACTTGAGTCTATGACTACTTTTCAAGCTGTACTAAAACCTGATGGACATTGGCAAGGAGAGTGTCCAGATTCAGGTATTGTTATAGTTGCTGATGGAATTGCTACATTTTCAGCTACTGGAGTTGGAGTAAACACAGAGGATGGAGGTAGTGCATGGAAAGGTTCATGTTATTTTCAAACTTCAGCTCCATCATTATCAGAACTAAATGGGAAATGTATAGTCTTTTACTGGAATGTAGACCCGGAAGGTACAGCTACATGGGAACTTCACGAACTTAACTAATTATATTTTTTTATAGTCAACATATAATAATAAACAAAAAATAAATATCTCTAAATTTTGAGTAACAAAGCTTATAAATTCAAAGAATGGTTAGATTTATTTCTTTCTATTCCCTATGAAAAACATTTAGATTTACTAATAGCAATAGGGATTTTCAAAGCATCTGATAATGGAGAAGCTTTTATAGATAGATTAGGACTTTCAGGTGATACAGGAATAATAATAAAACTAATGCAACATCCTAAAAGCTTCTCTGAAGCATTTGAAGGTGTAAATGTTGGACGATTGGCATATACCTATTTTTCAGATATTCAATATGAAACTATGATACTTAATATATGGGAAACAGATTTCTTATCTAAAGCAGGATTAAAACATTACAAATTTATTAGAAAGTGGAAAGATTTATTTAAACTTTTTCCACTTTCTGATGAAAACAAAAAAAAATTACCTGATGGAAATTTTACTGTTTATAGAGCTGGCACTCCTGAAGGAATAGCGTGGACTTTGAATAGAGGAATTGCGTTATGGTTTTATAAAAGAAATAAAATACTCAAATCAGAATCAAAATATAACAGATTTTTAAGCTTGAGTGTAACTAAAAATAATATAATTTTCTACTATAAGAAAAGAGAAGAAGTAGCTTTGATATCCGATATAAATAAAGTTAAATTAATTCCTTATAATGAATTCAAAAAGTTTGAAGAAGTAAAACCTTATAAAATCTCTAATTAGGATTCCTAGAGTAAGTGTAAAAGTATATTTATAGAATCATATAATTCTGATAGTACTAATCTCATTTCATATTAATATAAATTTAACTAAAAACTAAAACATAAAAATATCAATAAATAAGGTAATATTAATCTATATAGAAAGATAATACACAGGAAAAAAATATTATGACTTTAGAACCACCCAAAGGAAACTTAGATACTTCAAAAACATATAAAGCAAAGATCACTACAGAAAAAGGTGAAATAATTATACATCTATATTCTGACCAAACTCCAATCACATGCGAAAACTTCATAAATTTGGCAAAAAATGGTTATTATAATGGCACTACCTTTCATAGAGTAATTCCAGGATTTATGCTCC
>TARA_B110000438_G_scaffold60100_1_pt1 | contig 17583 bp, 14 predicted proteins | sample TARA_B110000438 | Tara Oceans TARA_B110000438 (sample SAMEA4398413) | marine metagenome | biome: Polar Biome; feature: [MES] marine water layer (ENVO:01000295) within the mesopelagic zone...; material: water (ENVO:00002006), including particulate matter (ENVO:01000060) such as...... | reverse complement strand
GATGTCTTCTCTGTATAGAACATTCTCTTTCATAAAGATGTATTATATTTCCAAAATTATCTCCCAAAATTTGAACTTCAATATGTCTAGGATTATCCAAAAATTTCTCAAGAATCAAAGTATCATTCCCAAAAGAATTACGTGCCTCATTCTTAGCAGCTTCAATAGCTGATTCTAAATCATCTTGTGATAAAACAACCCTCATGCCCTTTCCACCACCACCTGCAGCAGCTTTAACCATCAAAGGATAACCAATATCTCTAGCAATTGCATCTATATTCCCACTTAATTCTCCATCACTACCTGGAATTGTAGGAACACCGGCATCAATCATCATTTTCTTAGATTCTGCCTTATCTCCCATTAATCGAATAGTTTCCGGATCGGGCCCTATGAAAATTAAACCTGAATCTATGACAAATTGCGCAAATTTCCCATTTTCAGATAAGAATCCATAACCTGGATGTATTGCATCCGAATTCGTTTCTTTAGCAGCTCCAATTACTTTATCAAAATTCAAATAACTTTCAGATGGATTGGCAGCTCCAATCTCTACAGACTCATCTGCCATCATAACATGTGGTGACTCAAAATCAATATCCGAATAAATTGCAACTGTTTTAATTCCCATTTCCTGACAAGCTTTAATTATTCTGCAAGCAATTTCACCTCTATTAGCAATTAAAATTTTTTTAAACATTATTTGTTCCAATATGGCTTTCTCTTTTGTAAAAATGAGCTTATCCCCTCTTGACCTTCTTTTCCATTTTTAATTTCATTAATAAGGTGAGCTAATTCTATATCTGATTCTTCTCCAGTTTTAGATAATATATTACTGTTTAATAATTTCTTAATGTTTTTTTGAGCATTAGGACCTCCTTTTACTAAACTGAAGATTAAATCATCTAAGGCCGAGTGATCTGCACCATACTTTCCATATAGCATCCCAATTTCTTTAGCAATTAACACTCCAAAATTCTCCCCTGTAAGAAAAAATTCTCTTATTTTTCCCAAATCAAGCTTTCGGGCAACATAAGGAAATATTACTGCTGGAACCATCCCTATCCTCACTTCAGGAAATCCAAATTTTGTATCATCCTGGGCTAAAATAAAATCACATGCACAAGCTAATCCCATTCCACCACCTAAACAAGAACCATGAACTAAAGCTATAGTTGGTAAACTACATTTTACAATTTCATTTAATAATTGTTGAAGTTGATGAGGTTGCCATTCATTTAAGTCAGCACCTGAACAAAAAACGGAGCCTTCGCCTCTGATTACTATGGCACGAAGATTACTAAATTTCTGAGATTCCTTAATAGATGCAGCCATAGCACCCATCATTTCTGAATTGAGGGCATTCTTCTTATCTACATTATTCAATCTTAAGGTCATAATGCTACCCTTTCTCTCAACTATGAGAGGGAATGTCTCAGGCATGAATTATCATCAGAATAGTACTATTAATAATAGATACTAAATAATTAATTTTTATCTGCGTGAGATTCTAAATCGTCGCCACCTGCGAAAGTAGATTGAACTATAGAATATAAATCATCCATTCCTTCACCTTCTTTTGAAGAAACTGCGAGTAAATTTGATTCTAAAGTTAATATTTGAAGAACACGTAATAATTCTGAAGAAAGAACCCCTGACATTCCAACCATATTTGGCATTGCCATAGATAATGCATCAAAATCCGAAGCCCATTCGCGAATCTTGTCGACTTCTTCAGGTTCAAGAAGATCACATTTTGTTAAAACGGGAAACATAGGTATTGGAAATCGAAGATGTGCTGCAGATGCTAGTAATAGTTGTGTAACAAAGCCTTCAGGTGTCCGTGATAAAAGAGGATCTAAAAGTAAAACCATACCTGATCGCTCTGATAAATTCTCTATAAACACCTTAGAAGCTTCTCTATACAAAAATAATTCGGTTTGACCGGGAGTATCTACAAGAAAATAATCACAAGAAACTTCTTGAATTTGTTCTTTCAACCAATCCAATTCTAATGCTAATAAATCTGCACAAACAACTTGGGCCCCGTTTGGCCCTAAACTATACTGATCCATGATATCAGTTAATGTGAATTTTTCACGGACATCAATTGCAGCTTCATAAGCTACACTTTCAGCACCAGGGTCTAAATTTACTGCAACTCCATCATAGCGATAGTGCTGCATCCATTCTTGCAATGTAGCTACCAATGTAGATTTACCAGCTCCTGCCGAGCCTACAAAGTATAGCAGTGATGTATGATCCATTAACTTCTTCTACGTACCAAAGCTACAATACCAAATATGGCCATTGAAATAGTTACTGAAATTGAAGGTAAAAGCCCTTTATCTTCTTCCTCATCTACATCTACTATTTCAGAGGTTCCAAAATTAGTCAATAATGAAGGATAACTATTATCTGCTTCATTGATCTCTTTAACCTTATTTGAAGGATCAACTACTGCAACAAAGATATAATCACCATTACTAACTGCCCACGTAAATGAAATTGGTCTGGAATCTCCTCTCAATATACCTTCAATAGACTTTTCAGTAAGTGATTCTATCGGTGGATTGCCCTCACTATAATCTGAAGCACGGTAAATCAAAAGACCAACTTCAACATCTAAATCCGATTGTTCACCCTGTGGGTATCCAAGAGTTACTTTTATTGTAGCTGAACCACTTGATTCGGTAATCTTAATAGATTCTATCAATAGATTGGTCGTAAGCTTCTCAACTGTGAGCTCGCCATAAACTTCATCATTTCCAATATCTACATTTATGTCGCTACTTACTTCTACACTTATGTTGTATGTATCACTTCTACTTGGATCTGGAATCCAAGGAATTATTACCGTCTGAAGATTATAGCTTGAATTGAAATCAATATAGGCATAACTTCCTGAAACTGAATATCCAGTTCCCACTGGATAAAATCCAGTTGTATTTTCACTAGATAATTCCAATACTTCACCCCACCCAAAGGTACCATCAATAGATACATTAAAATGAAGTCTATATGTTCCTTCATCTGGAACATTATACATTCCTAAATCAAAAGTCAACGGATGTTCTACACCTGCAAGGCCATCGCCCTTAACTACACTAAAATTAGTGACGTATGAATCTAATGAACTTACTGCATATATGTTCTTGTATTTTTCATTATTATTTTCGTCTTCTTCAGCGATTAATTTATCTTCATCAACTTTAGCAATAACTCGATACTGTGCATTCTCTGAAAACTTAAAAGGTATTGATATCTCAACACTCTCTCCAACTGCTAAAGCTTGATCGACATTTACTGTTGCTAATTTTGTTGCCATAGGTGCTGAGGTATAGAATGAAACTTCGAGTTTTGTACCTTCACTTGAAGTCATATCTCTTATTCCTGAATTAACTATAGTTGCAACAACTTCTGAAGAAATACCTACCATAGCATATCCTTCATCATTAATAGGGTCAATAGATACGCTTGTCACTTGTAAGTCAGGAAGCTTTTCAAAAACTTGTATATATTTATCATTTTCAAATTCATTGTTAGTATCATCCCATTCCAAAATATTATCTTCTCTATCTACGTAAGCATAAAATTCATAATATCCCAATTTAGTTGGAGTCCAAGCATATTCAAAAAAAGTTGTTTCAGGAGCTAAACCTACTGTTTTTGATTCATCTATTTTAAACCAGTCAATTACACTTAAATCCGGATCTTTGATTTTCAAGTATACATCAACACCATCAGCCATAGCATCACCCATAGATGTTTGAGATACGGCCACCTGAATTATTCTTTCATCATCTTGATATGCTTTATCTGTGCCTTCATCAATTCCTACAACCATTAAATCGGGTCTTTGTTCTGCTAAACTAAAATAACCACCATGTATTTTGAACCATTCAAGATTATTATTAACTTCACTAGTTTCCTTTATTACATTTTCATAATCTGCAACTATTCTAATATTCCACATACCTGAATCACTAGAACTTGTAGACCAATTTACACCTAGAATGGAATCATCCTCCATTGTTTCTCCTGAATTAATTGGTGTTTTAATTGGAGCTGTAGTATTAACAGGAACCCAAATTTGACCTGTGCAATCTTCATCAGGACATTTCATGACTTCAATACCCATTGTAAGATTACCCTCTCTATCATCAAAAGGTCCGGGTGGAAGTGCATCTCCTTCTCCTTGATTCTCGACAGAATAAAAGAAAGAAAGTGTCATACCAGCTACGCCATCTTCAGGCTGTACACGTAATGAATTTAATTGATTAGCTTCAGATATTACTAGATCGGGTTCACTACAATCTCCAATACAAACTTCCCATACATCTACGTTATTATCTTGATTCGTATCTTCTTCAGTATTATTTTGTTCGGAATCAATTATTACGGTAAATTTATACTTACCATCTTCAGTCTCACTAGGTATAGTATACGGCCATTCCATTCGTTCTGATTCAGGTGGCGCATCTTGAGGTGGTGGGCTAATATAATTAAAAGTGAATGGAGATGGTGAAAATGAGGTTGTAGCGTCATCATCTACAGGATCGAAATAGGCCATCATTGTTACAGGATAAAGTGTACTTACTGTACCTTCATTACCATATTCAAAAATTATATTCACTTCCTCACCAGCTGCAAAATTGGATCCTTCCATCTGAAATTCTACTGATAAATCAGCAGTTCCTTCTTCAGGTTCAACATTGATAAAATTCTCAAATTCTCCATAGTCACTCCCACTATAATAGATGGTTCCTGAAAAACAAACTTCGCCAGTCTCACTAAAGGTAATGGATAAAGTAGCACTACCTTCCATTCCAGCTCCCATAGTTATTGATTCGGACTCATCTGATAAAGTAGTTAAATCACAATCATCATACAATCTAACAGTTGCATCATAATCTGAGCTACCATCATTTTCCCATTCTACTATAATCTCATAAGCTATATTCGCTCTTGGTGGTGGATTACCATCTGGTTCAAACATCTGACTAACTTCCAAATCTTCACTTGGAGTTGCCTGTGCGCCTGAGATAAACAGAAGACTTGAAAAAACCAAAACAGCAGTCACTGCACTTGCTACCAATTTACTTTTATAATTTTCATTCATTATAATCGACCTACATTCTTACTTTGAGCCCCTTAATAAGGAGTGTGCTATTGCATATTAGTTGAAAATGAAGAGCATACTTAATGATTTTGATAAACAAGTTATATCTTGTAAAAAATGCCCTAGATTAATAAAATATGCAACTAAAACCAAAAAGCATAATAAGAAAAAAGAATTTATAAATGAAGAGTATTGGTGCAAACCAGTCCCCTCATTCGGAAATTTAGATTCTGAAATATTAATTGTTGGATTAGCACCTGGAAAACATGGAGCTGGGAGAACTGGACGCCCATTTACAGGAGATTACGCTGGAGAAATATTATACAAAGCACTCTATGAATCTGGATTGTCAAATATTAAAGAGAGTATTTCTGGATCGGATAAATTAAAATTAAAGAATGTTAGAATTTCTAATGCAGTCAGATGCGCACCTCCTCAAAATAAACCTACAAATGATGAAATAATTAATTGCAGGCCATTTCTAATAGAAGAAATAAAGATGATGACGAAACTAAAATATGTCTTGGCTTTAGGTAATTTGGCACATAGACAAATTATTCAATGCATAGGAGAAAAACAGACTAATTATCAATTTAAACACAATATACAACATAAAATTCCTGATTTAAATTGGAAATTAGTAAATTCATACCATACTAGTCGTTATAATATAAATACAAAAAGATTAACTTATGAAATGTTCTTGAAAGTAGTTAAAGAACTGAACCATTAATTTTTATTCATGTCTCTAGATACAGTTGTAGTGACTAATAATCGAATATCTAATTTGTCGACCGCAATTCTACTTTTTGTAATCGGATTCGGAGGAAGAATCATGCTACATGACTATCCTAATTTTGAAACAGTAATGGTTTCCATATTCTTAGCATCAATGCTATTACCGTTAAGCATGTCCTTTGCTGTTACTATTTCTATTATTGCATTTAGTGATCTTTATCTAGGTTACTTTGGAACTTCTAAAATAATTCTTTTTACTTATTCTGGATTCCTATTAGTATCTTTTGTTACTGCTAAATTCAAGGATCATATTAAGGGAGATTACAATTCAAATACCATTTATAAATTTAGTGCATCTGGGATTATTTTTGCAGGTATATACGACGTGTGGACGAACTTCGGAGTTTTCTTATTGTCTTATGAATTGACTTATGGGAATTTAATCTTAGTCTATATTTTAGGAATACCATTTATGATTTATCATCTATTATCCAGTATAGTAACATTTTCACTTCTTGGTTTCCCTCTCTATTATTTGTTTACAACAAATAATAAAAATGAGTATAAAATACCTACAAGAAAAGAATCAAACTCTTAAAGAAACAATACTTAGTGTTTTTATAGGTGCTTAACAGGACTGAACTGTGAAACATGTCTGGATATATGCAATAGCATTTTTTCTAATTTTCCCTTCTGGTAATTTTGGCATGGCTGAAGTTGAGGATATTCCCGAATGGGGAGTTTATGTTTACATGGCTGGAGATAATTCACTATATGAGGAAGTTGAAGACGATTTGAATGAAATGAAAATGGTCGGTTCAAATGAAGATTTAGAAATTGTAGTATTGACTGACCAAAATTTGGATGATGACTCGCATGCATATCATGTGATTAAGCATGGCTTAGAAGAAATTCCATTAAATGAGATAAATTCAAATTGGAATAATGAACTAGATATGGGCAATGGAGAAACGCTGAGAGATTTTATGATTTGGGCTTCATCTGAATATCCAGCTAAGAGAAAAGTCTTAGTAATTTGGAACCATGGAAGTGGATGGGAGAAAGTGGCAGAAGATAAAAGCAGCTATCTCGATGTTCCTGAAATAAGAGAATCATTAGAAGATTATAGAACTGTAACTGGGGAACCAAAGCTAACCATGATTGGATTTGATGCATGTTTAATGGGTATGTTTGAAATTGCCTATGAACTAAAAGATCAAGCTGAAATGATACATGGTTCTGAAGCTTATGAACCACTAGAAGGATGGACATACAACCATCTCTTGTATAAATTAAAAAAAGAAACTACTAATGAACAATTTGCCCATAATGTTGTAAATGATTATATTGAATCATATCGTAACGGTTCCGTTTATACCAGTTATTCAGTTACAGCTTCAGTAGTAGATACAAATAAATTAGAAGAACTCTGGAATAGTTTAGACAATTTAAGCTCTGAAATAAAAAGTGTCTTACCGGTATATTATGATGAAATCAATACTGCAAGAGAAGAAACACAGCGATACGATCAAAATCCAAACTATAGAGACTTATATGATTTTGCAATAAACCTAGAAAAATATGTACCTGTAACTGATGTACAAGCTGAAGCTGAAAGACTTAGAAATATACTAGAACTTACAGTAATTGCAGAGGATCACTGGCAAAAACCAGAAAAATTAAATGTTGATAGGGCGCATGGATTAACTATCTATTTCCCAAAAAACGGAGCAGATAGCGGTTACAGTGACCTTACAATCCATAATAACAAATGGTTTGAATTTATCGAAAACTTCCAAAATCAAATAAATCCAGATAGCTTTTTTACCGGATTGAATGTGGAAAGTATTGACACTGGAACTGGATACAACGATAGTGTAATGATTAATGGAAGCTATAGTGGAAATGCTTCAAATATAAAGATTCGATTGATAAATTCCGAAAGTACTGTTACAAATAAATACAATGGAGAAATAAGCAACGGAGTGATTGATAATATTACGTTGCAACCAACAAAATCAGGCAACTATTCACTAGAAATTGGAATTTATAATAGCGATAAATTTCTAGAGGACCACTATATAAATGAAAATATATTCATTAATCTTCAATTACCTGATTTGGCAGTAATGTCTCCTAAAATATTGGTTACGATGGAAAATGGGACTACATATGAAGTTCAAAATGTACAAGAAGGAGATAATTTTTCTATAAAAGGAGAAATACAAAATATTGGAACTGTAAAATCTAATAATGTAACGGTTTTAGTCAATATGTCCTCATTATCAACTAGTATTGAATCTATATTTAATTATGATCGGATTTTGCCAGGACAAAATAAAGAATGGAGTTTGAATATTACAGACTCATTAATTAGCGGAGAAATACAACTACAAGTCAGCACATATTCTACCGATACTTTTGAAATAGACTCCGGAAATAATTATACCGTAAAATCATTGCATGTTTTTCCATTCAATAAAGATAATCCAATTCCGTACGAGTATAATTTAGTTAGTGAAAACAGAAATATATTAGAGATTCAAACAAATAATGAAGTAAATTATGAATTTTCATGGTTAGAGACTTATCTAATCATAACTAATACTAATGAACAGCCCTGGGATTTTATTAATCTCGAACCTACTTTATTGGAAGGATGGAAATTCGAGTCTGAAAAAATCCTCCACCTTAATGATGAATCAATATCATTAATACGATTAAAACCTCCTCTAAATACCGAAGCTAAAGAGTATAAAGTAAATATAAATCTAATTGACAGAAATGGAGAATTTGCAGGAAACGGAGAAATTACTGTTAACGTCCCTCAATATTATGGAATTGGAATAAAAGCTGAACAAAATAATCAAAAACTTAATCTAATCATACAAAATACGGGAAATGGAAACGATATATTTACACTTAACAAAGAATTAGAAGAAGGACTCGACCTATACTTGACTGAGACCTATTTTGAATTAGAACCATTTGAAGAAAAGACAATTCAAGGTATAGGTATAGAAATGAATAATTCCAAATATTATACTGCTAAATTTACTGTGCAAAGTATTGGCAATGCTAATATCTCTGCTGAAATTTCAATTGATATTGAAAATAAGAGGGACGAAATTAGTGAACAAAATAATCTAATTTCAGCTAGTTTAGCCATAATCGGAATTATTGGATTGGTATACATCCTCTATAATCGAAGATTAAGTTAATCTGACACAACGTTTTTTAGAGAAGGTCATTAATACACAAATAATGAGATGTCTTGGGATTGTCACTTTCTTGGTTTTAAGCACAATAATGCCTATGGCCTCAATCGCAGAAGAACAACCACAATTTGGTAGTACTTTTTTTGATTTGAATGCAAATGGACTCGATGATAGAATAGAACCATTAATCAACATAGAAGAAGAGATAGATGTTATTCTAATGTTTAATGAAAGACCAGCTCAATTACATTATACTGAAATAAAAAATATTGGAATTGAGATTACTCATATTTACAAGTATATTGATGCTCTCAGATTAGACGGTGTTTCATCAAACAAGATATATGAATTAACAAAAATTACAGATATAAGAATTGTAGAATGGCAGGCTCCGGTTCATACTTTTTTGGATACTGCTGCGAGTGCAATAAAAGTTAGAGAATCAAGTGAATATAGTCCTGTTGTATGGGACAATAATGTATACGGTGAGGGAATTAATGTGGCAGTATTGGATACTGGAGTAGACAATGAACATGAAACATTTGATATTTTTGAAGATCAAGGTGTTAGAAGATTTATAGCCGGAATGAATTGTGATGGAGGTTGTCCAACAGATGACGCTGGAAATTATCAATTTACTACTGATGAGGACAGCAATGAAGACCCCGATGATTTTGATGGACATGGCACTCATGTGGCTTCTACAGTCCTAGGAATGGGAGGAGATACTGGACAAGACGGTGATGGGGACGATGATGGTGATGGAATACAAGATTATCTTGGAATTGCTCCCGCCGCAAGATTAATTGATATGAAGGTTATGGCTGATTGGGGTTCTGGATCTAGTGCAGATATTAATGAAGCAATTGAGGCCTGTATTGAGAATGTAGATACTGATTGGGAAAATGATGGTGAGAAAAACAATGGAGTGCATGTTATGTCCATGTCACTTGGTACTACTAGTGGAAGCGATGGCTCAGATTCACAATCTCAATTAGTGAACCAAGCTAATGCTGCAGGGATTGTAGTAGTCATAGCTATGGGAAATGATGGTGAAGAAGAAGTTCCATCACCAGCTTCAGCTGACTGGAGCGTTGCGGTGGGAGCTATGGATAATATGAATAATATTAACCGAAATGACGATGATTTAGCGAGTTACAGTAACTATGGGCCAAGAGAAGATGATGGGGATGGTGACAGATGGGATGAACTGAAACCGTCAATCGTAGCTCCTGGAAGTGATATAACTGCTGCACAAGGACATAGTAATCTATTCGGTGGAAGTAGTGCTAGTGGCTGGACTGCTAAGTCAGGTACAAGCATGGCAACTCCTATCGTTTCTGGATTAGTTGCATTACTCCTTGAAGCAGATATCTCATTGAGACCAACATCTAATACTAATCCAGTCCGTGATAGACTTCAGGAATATTCTGAAGCATGGGATGGTGATCATGATGGTAGTCCCTCTGAACCAAATGAAAGTGACAAATACAACTATTATTACGGTAATGGCTATATTGATGGTTATGAAATCGTAGATATTAATCAACCAGATGCAGTTATTACTGAAATTTCAACTACACCTGAAGAACCAGTAGAGGGCGATACTGTAACAATTTCAGTGAAAGTTAAAAACGAGGGAAATATGAATATAGATAATTCAGCTATCAAACTGTTTGTGGAACAAGATGAGGTTGAAGATGATGATTCACTAGGCCCAATAAATGTAGGATCTAATACAATATGGACTTATGATTGGACTCCTAACGAAGGTGAATATGACATTCTAGTGGAAGTTTATGACGTAAATCCATCCGAAGGTAATACTGAGAATAATGTAATTGATACTACTGTTTCCGTTTCTGAAGCTCCAGCTGATGGTGTCGACTTAGCAATTATTGAAGTTTGGACTGATGATTCTGATCCGACACATAATGAATACATTAACATATATGCTAAAATCAAAAATCAAGGTACGGAAACTGCAACTGGTTTTGAACTAAGATGGTATGATGATGATGACAAATTTACTACTATTGAAGGTACTGAGATAGAAGTTGAAGAAGAAATAACAATAAGTGGTGAATGGAGTGCAAAAGAGGGTGAAAGTGACTTACTAGCCAGATTAGTAAGTATAGAACCTGAAGATCAAAATAGTAACAATGATGAGCGATCGTTCACTATAGATGTGAGTCCACCACCTGATGAACCTGATTTCTCACCTGCGAATATTGAATTTGAGGGTACCTTAGAAGAAGGCCAAGAAGTCACTATAAATTACGAGATATTCAACCTTGGAATGACTAGTGGAAGTGTTGATTATGAAGTAAGGATTGACGGTGATGTAGTAGATAGTGGAAATGAACAAATAGATTCTGAATCATTCGAGGAAAAAAATTATGTTTGGAATGCTGAAAAAGGAGCCCATACGGTAAAAATTAAATTAGACAATTCGAATCCTGTAGAAACAACTGAAGATAATAATGAAGTGACAAAAGAAGTAGAAATTCAAGAACCTAAGGAAAATTTCGAACTAAACAGTATTTCATGGAATGACCCGCTTATTGTGGGAGAAACTTCTACCATTTTTGTAACAATCACTAATAGTGGAGGTAAAACAGGTACTGCTACAATTACTACATACGCAAAAGATAGTTTGATTGCTCAAAAAAGTGTTGAAATACAATCCGGGCAAGAAGAACTGGTCCCCTTTGAGTGGACACCATACGAACCAGGTAGCATACAAATTAGTGCCCAAATCGAAAATATGGAAAACTCTTTAGACAAATATGCTTATGTTCAAGAACCTGAAGAAGAAAACATTGAACCTGTCGCAATTGCCGTAATCTATGTTAATGATCTATCATCAATTAATTCTTTACTTACTGTAGTAAAAACTGGAGATAAAATAACATTTAATGCAGAAGAATCCTATGATACTGATGGAACTATTACGAAATATGAATGGACTATACTAGATATTTCTAGAAATTCGGAAATTATAAGAACACAAGAAAATTTTGACTATACGTTCGATAAAGATGGAACCTACACTATTAGTTTAACTATTACAGACAATGCACAGGACAGCCACACCTGGCAAGGAAGTATTATAGTAGAAAAAATTATAGTAAATACAAATGATACCGAAAAAGAAGAAAATAATGTATTGCTAATAGGTGGAACTTTAGCTATAATTGGAATTATAGGTGCAGTAATTGGAATGAAATATTTCAGAACTGAAGAAGAAGATAATTTCTTTGATTTCGAGGAAATGGGTCCAACAAATTTATCATGTCCTAATTGTTCCGGTATAATAACAATAACAACTGATCAAAGACCTATTCGTGTCGGATGTCCTATGTGTCAGGCTCAGTTTGATATTAAAGAATAATCAAGCATTGATTCCAACGGCGTCACTAATTGATTCATATCCTTCATCAGAAAGCCGATTTTTCAACCCAGATATTATCTTTCTTGCAACTCCAGGGCCCTCAAACACTAAACTCGTATAAAGTTGAATAAGGGAAGCTCCGGCAGTAATCTTTTCCCAGGCATCGTCCGCAGTAAATATGCCTCCAACACCAATGATGGGGACTTTACCATCAGTCATATTGTAAATTTTACGAATCATTTCAGTACTTCTATCCTTAAGGGGAAGACCACTGAGACCTCCTTCTTCATCGTATATTTTTTTGCACTTTTTATTATCTGTTTCAGGTCTTTGTATTGTTGTATTTGTAGCAATAATACCCTTAAGATTATATTTTAATATTAAGTTTATAATATCTTTAAGATAGGAATCCTCTAATTCTGGAGCTATCTTTACCAGTAATGGTTTCATATCTTTATCATATTTATCTGCACATTTACTATTTGTATCTTGACAAATACTTAGTATAGATTCTAGATGCTTTGACTCTTGAAGATCCCGTAAACCCAGTGTATTGGGAGAACTAACATTTATCACAAAGAAATCAGCATGATTCCATAATAATTCAAGTGAACCGGCATAATCATCAGGAGCTTGATTTAGAGGTGTAATTTTTGATTTACCTAGATTTACACCTACTGGAGATTCTGGCCAAAGTCCCTTGTTTTTACAATTCTTTAACTTATCAAGAACCGAGTTTGCACCTAAATTATTGAAACCCATCCTGTTTACTAGGGCCCGTTCAGCAGTAGCCCGAAACATTCGTGGTTTAGGATTACCATCTTGTTCATGAAGAGTAACTCCACCAATCTCACTAAAACCAAACCCAATAGCCTGCCATGCTGGTACTGCTTGACCGTTTTTGTCAATACCTGCTGCAATACCAAGAGGATTAGGAAACTCTAAATCAAACAGTTTTACGGGAAGTTCTGGTGAACTATATAGATTGCCAAGTAAAGACATCATAAGACGAGAACGACTAGCTCTAGAAAGTGTAGAAATCATACGATTATGAGCCTTTTCAGAATCTTGTAAAAAAACTGCCGGTCGCAGAATTGTTCTGTAAAGAAAGCCCATCTAAAAATTAAGTCGATAAATAGTTCAATATAAGCTTAATGGACTATTTTTCTAGACTCTCCTCTGATTCCATGATATTCAGAACTACTCCTATAATTCCTAATAGAGATAATAAACCACCTAAAATCAGCATCCAAAATGGAGACTCTTTCCATTCATACCAAGATAAAGAAATAATTAAACCGACCAAAAGAAAAACAGCTGATGTGACCTGCTTAAAGAGTAACAACACAGGTGCCTAGTGCAGTTGGTCTTAAAACCAGACCTCCATAAACCCTAGTATGGGCATAAGCTTGACTGTAATTATTCCTACGTTAAACGAAGGTGAATCTATAGGTCCCACTATTGATCAGATTCCACGTGATTTACCTTGGTTAGATGTAAAGGTTCTGATTGTTGATGGGAATTCAACGGATAACACAGCAGAAGAAGCCGAAAAACGAGGCGCCATTGTTCACAATGAACCACGTAAAGGTTACGGAAGAGCATACAAAACTGGATTTAGTTTGGTGGATACTGATTATGTAGCTACAATCGATGGAGATACTACATATCCAGCAGATAAGATACCTCATGTTCTTGCATTCTTAATTAATAATAATTTAGATTATGTAACATGTAATAGATTGGATAGAATGGATCCGGATGCAATGTCTATTACTCATAAAATTGGAAATTGGGGATTAACATTTGGAACTAACTTATTTCATGGAATTAATATCAAAGACTCACAAAGCGGTATGTGGGTATTCAAAAGAGAAGTTATTTCAAAAGTAAAATTGACAAGTGATGGAATGCCACTGTCTGAAGAATTTAAAATTGAAGCTTTCAAAAGAGGATTAAGAGCTGTAGAGATACCTGTACCATTTCATGCAAGAGTTGGTGAAGTAAAACTAAATACTTGGGAAGATGGAATTTGGAATTTATGGTTTTTAGTTACTAAAATGAGAGATTTTTAGTTATTACCTTGACATTTACCATTACTACCTGTTTGGCAAACATGAAACCAAGCCCAATAAGTTCTACCGTCTTTACTTGATTTATCTTCACCTAAATCATTTGAAAAATCAAAAACTACAGTATAGTCACCACTGCCTTCAACATCGTAAAACTGTTCAGTATCTAAAATCAAACTTAAACTTACTTGACCAACCTGAATCTCATTAAAAGTAGATTGTGTTCCGGATGAATATGTGTAAGTTCCAGTTCCACTATCTATATCAAAATTTATAGTTTCAACTAAACTACCCGATTCTGCAGAACCACCGTGTTCAGAATCATCATCCCAGTAGCTTTTCCCCTGATCTTCATTAAAAGGTTGATCATATTGATAAATCTTAGCAGTTCCAGACACCCATGGATTAACAAAGCTAATATCGGCAGTATCAGATGTAAATTGCAAATTAAGATTAATACTAGAATCTCTATCAATGGGATATACTGCTCTACCATCATCAGTTACCCCATCAAAGTTTACAACTTCAGCACTTAGACTATCTGCAAAGCGATTAAGTGTTACCGTATCGGTAGATTTAGAACTACCCAATTCAGTTGCTAACGTATATTGGCCATTACCTACAAAGAAGTTTTCATAATCAACATCAAATGAACCTCGACCTTCATCATTAATCTCAAACTTGCCTGAATGTTGAGTGATGCCTTGATAACTGATTGAATAGTCACCCTCTTTAGCAAGCATACCAAAGGTAGGTGATGTAGCTAAAATATTAGCATTAAATATTCTATCTCCAGGATCTTTACCCTCATTAACATCTACTAAAACTGACAAACTACCAGCACCTGAATAAAAACCAAAATTTGTGAAAATCATAGAAGATAACAATATTAAAATCACAAAAGCTGTAGCACCTGCAACCTTCATCTTAGAAGCTACAGACATTCCAGATAAAAAATTTGAACTGTCATCATAATCTTCTTCCCACTCTTCATCGTCCCATTCTTCATCGGCTGACTGCACATCAATACATTCTGTATGTTAGTTCTTAAAGCCTTTCCACATCAGTAAAAACTAGTTAGATATTTCTGGAACTTGCTCATGTTTACCAATAACATGACTCAAAAAATCATGCTTCAAAGCTCCCTTTGCGATAAGGGCTAAAACTTTATTTTTAATTTTAGAAGCTGGCATTGAACCAACGAACATGTGTGTAAAGAATTCTTTGGTTTCCTCATCTAAGGCTGCGTATTTGATTAAACTATTAGGCATAGCCATTAGCAAATGCCAACCAACTTTCAACCATTCCAAATCGTCACCCCATTTATCATTCCAAGTATTATGATACAGCATCATAGATTGTTTGTCAAATTTACCTTCTTTGAATAAAGCATCTAATGAATCTGCAGCAATACGGCCAGAATCTAAAGCGTAATACAAACCCTCACCAGACAATGGTGAGACAAAGCCACCTGCATCACCAATAACTAACATTCGGTCACCTACTGTACATTTCATCCCCATACCCACTGGAATATTAGAACCTGAAATCATTTTTCTATTAACTTCTATTTCCTTAGGAAACCAGCCTTGCTCTTTTAATGTATCAACATAATCAAGTAAATATTGGCGCTCATCCCAATCTGGATTGGCTTTCTTAAGTTTCTTAATAATAGAACGAGGACATCCTATTCCAACGTTAAGAACTGTATCTTTAGAAAATGACCAACCATAACCATCTAAATTTTGATATTTTATGTGAGCCATTGAAACTCTCTCTTTACCATAAACTCGATCCATGTATTCTTTACCCACTTCGACTTCAAAATAGAGCGCTGTTGCAATATCTTCATCTTTCCACTTCATAGGCATATTCTCTATTTCCCTAATCCTGCGAGAAACCATGTCAAAAGAGCCACCGGCACCAATAATTACATCACTTGTTAATTCTTCACCATTTCTCAACTTAGTTACAACATTATCATCATTTACTTCAAAACTCTTTACAGCTATACCCTCAATTAAGGTAGCCCCTTCAGCTACTGCATATTCCACTAAAGTATTATCAAATTTTAAACGACGAATATTATAAAAAAAAGGTTTTTCACTAACATAATCTACAGGTGTAAATTCAGGACCATAAACTATTCCTCGAAGACATTTAGACTCAAGAAAATCATCCCAATTAGAAATAATATGATCAAATTCTTCAATATGAACACATAAACCACCGCCACATGCTTTCTCCCGAGGAAATTTAGCCCTATCAACTAATGCTACCTTTTTACCTTGCTTAGCCAAATAATAAGCCGCCGTTGCTCCAGCCGGACCCGCGCCCTCAACTAAAACATCATAATGGCTCAATTATGTTCCTGTTTCCGGTAACGAGTTACATAGCCTGTAATTCGATTACGCATAGTTAAACTTTCAACATCAGTCAATTCGTTTACAACCAACTTATTATGATCAAAATCCTCCGTAAATCGGTCTGGATAAGTCCTAACCAATTCTATGGCTACGCGTTTGATATATGTCGGCCTTACTCTACCCATGCATCCGCTTCACTTTTGGCCTCTATTTATAGTCTATTATCAATTATTAGCAATATTAGGGGTAGCAAAATAATTATATGGAGACCCGATAACCAATTGTGCTTAATGAAGCCTCAAGACTAGCTGGACTGACGGTTTACACTAGAAATGGTCAACGTTTAGGCGTTGTTCATGATGTGTTACTAGACACGACACAACGTGTAATCTCTGCATTACTAATTACTGGAACAACACCAAGACTTGTTAAAGACAGTGAAAATATAATTATACCATATAGATGGGTCCAAGATTTGGATGATGTTATCATTTTAAGATACTTTCCGGAAAAAATAGAATTATCTAGTGATGATAACACCGAATTCAAATTCGACGATGATGACGATGAATTTTATGAAGAAAATTAGGCCAATACAAATACCAACGTTTTTTTATGCACCGAACCAAGCTGAACACTGTTCAGCCCCGTAGTGTAGCGGTCCATCATTTGA
>TARA_B110000438_G_scaffold16226_1_pt1 | contig 17638 bp, 19 predicted proteins | sample TARA_B110000438 | Tara Oceans TARA_B110000438 (sample SAMEA4398413) | marine metagenome | biome: Polar Biome; feature: [MES] marine water layer (ENVO:01000295) within the mesopelagic zone...; material: water (ENVO:00002006), including particulate matter (ENVO:01000060) such as...... | reverse complement strand
GTTCCATATGTGTATGGGCTGTAATCCTTATCACCGTAATCAGGAAGGATGCCCATGGTTAATGCCCTTGCCTTCTAACTTTGAAACCTTGTTTGTTAAGAATTGAATTTATCTTCTCCAAAATCATCACCTATTGCTTTGCAATCAGTTCAGTTTTGGAATTTGAAACAACAACAAAAAATAAGATATTTCAATAAAATCCGGATAAACCCTTTTGACAGGTAAAATGTTGTTATGCATATGGTTGGTGACTCACTCTACAGTCAGGTCTTGTCATTTGCCGGTTTTTTACCCAAAAAAGTGGTTTACACAAAGGATATTGCTCCACTAGGGTCAATTCCAAGAAAGATTGATTTTGAGAGATTAACTGGAATAAAATCACATCGAGAAGTTGCCGATGGACAGGATTCTGTTGAACTAGCATATGAGGCGAGTATTATGGCTTTGAAGAGAGGCAATCTTGGGCCAGAAGATATTGATTTGGTCATCAATTGTTCAGTTTCTAAACTAGATTCTGAACGCAATCAAATTCTTGAACCAAGTTTTGCATCATTTTTAGTCGAACGTTTAGGTGCTATCAATGCAGACCATTTTGATGTTTCAAATGCTTGCTCAGGTATGATCACAGCATTGAAAGTTGCTGATATGTACATAAAAACAGGCATGGCAAAGCACGTTCTCGTAACCTCGGGCGAATATACTTCACCGGTGATATATGAGGCACAAAAAGTTTCATTTTGGCTGAATCCTAATGCCGTTCCATCATTATCCGTAGGAGATGGAGGTGGTGCCTACCTTCTTGGAGTATCATCAGATCCCAAAATGCTTCGTTTCGGAGAACCTCAAACTCTTGCGCAATATGATTCATACTGCGTAGCAGATGCAGCTATTGGAGCACCTGGACCTAAAATGAGAACAAGAGGAAAGGCTCTACATAAAGCCGCTATGAAGCAGTTAATTCCATCATTTCAAAGAGTGCTTAAACTTTTAGAATTAGATTGGTTGGAAATAGACCACATTATTACGCATCAAACTTCAGTAAAAGTCATCAAGCGGGGAAATGATATTGCAGTAGATGCCTTTGGGCAATGTAAGTGCTATCATATCTGTGTTGATGAGACGGGAAATACGGCTAGTACAACTCATGCAGTTGCCCTTGAGAAAGGATTAGAAGAGAACCATTTCAATGCAGGAGAGGATGTCCTTCTACATTCTTATGGTTCAGGTCTCAGTATTTTTATCGCCCACTTTATTATTCCTCAAGGGGTGGAATCATGGTAATAATCACTGCTTGGGCCGATGGTAAAATATCGGCTAAAAACAACATTAGGGATTGTGCTAAACTTGCGACTAAAGCATGTAAAGAAGCAAATATTTCGCTACAGGAAATAGATGTTGTGATTTATTCTGGAGTCTACAGACCTAACTTTCGTTCTGAACCGTCGTGTGCTTCTCACATTCAAAGCAAATTAGACATCCGTTGTCATGATTTAGAATTATCAAGCGAACATTGTTTCAGTTTTGATATTATAGATGGGAGTCGCGGTGTACATCGTTCAATTCAAACAGTTAGTCATTTGATAGAACAGTTAGAATTAAAAAATGCGCTGATTGTTTGTGCAGATGTAAAACCGTCAAAACAAAGTAAATGGCCGTACCAAAACCATGCACTTGCAATGGTCTTATCGGGAAATGATACTGGGTTAAAATTTGTTTCCAGTGAATACAAGGGTGAAAAGTTATCCGCATATACAAAATCTTCTTTTGACACAAAGAAGAAGGTATCAGTAATAACTTATTTTGGAGATTCTTCTAATGTAGAAGAAATAAAAGAGGAAAGAGAATTCACTTCTGATAGTTCTTCTTTAGGTTCAGTGCAAATGCGTGACTTTTTGTTGTGGAGTAAAAACAAAAAAGGTAATTTAAAGCATACTATAGTAGATAGAGCGGGTTCAATATCGGTTACTAATTGGAAGGTATAGAGTATGCTGTCAGAACGTGAAGAGGTAGAAAAAAAGTACCTCTTTGTGATCCTTATAGTTTACTTGTTTTGGCATCTTGTTGCGCGAATAGGCCTTTCTATAGATTTGCAATGGCATATTGATGTTGGAAGAGATCAAATGTTTACCCCGCCTCATATCATGATACTAGCAGGTCTTTTTCCAGCAATGGTTGTTTCACTGCTCTTTATGATGTGGACAACTCGTGATTATCATAGAGGTCTTGAAGTACCAGGATTGAGAATAGGTCCTATAGTTGCACCTGTCGCAATATGGATGACATTACTCGGGCAAATTACAATATTGTTTGGAGCTCTTTTCGATGATTATTGGCATGCACAGTATGGTCTTGATGTCAATATCGTAACCCCTCCTCACCTTTGGACCATTTTTGGAGGAGTGGTAGCAGAATTAGCAACATTGGTCTTGGCTTGCCAATTGATTTCCATTTCACAGAGAGAAGGAAATAGCGAAAATAAATTACTAATTATGATGGCAATTCTTGCAATTTGGACATTAGTGTATCATTTATTTTTCGTAGTTGGCAATTTCTTAGATCCTAGAGAGGCTATTATCGAAATCGCAGGTTTGAAATTATTGCCACATCTGGCACTTGCCGGATTAGTGACTATACTAATGATAGAAGTAACAAGCCACCTATTGGGCCAAGATGAGGTGGTAAAGTTATCACTTATCCTCGTTATTTCTCAGATATTATTATTATTTTCTATCCCGGTTATTGTAGAGATGTTAATGGGGCCAGAACATGTATATCGACCAGGTTCTCCACATCAAGTACAGATTACGAATTTTTTACCATGGCTACTATTACCAATGATGTTGTGTTTTAGAAAGTGGCCTAAGTTAATGCAAAACAAATGGATATATTTCTCAATGATCTTATGTATTGATTCAATTTGGTTGCCAGCAAATAGTGAAATTCCACAATCAGCCGGTCCTCTTGGAGTAATTAGTTCCATAATAATTTCAATGGCGGTAATGTATTTTGCATATAATTATTCTAAAAAAGTATCAATTGTTATTGATAATTTAATTCTAAGGGTGATGAATAAAAAAGAGCCTGTGGAGAATAAAGATAAGCAAAGCAAATCTGCTCTTAATAGCAGTATTGCAGTATTATTGTTAATTTGCATGATGTTTATTCCAGTGGTTCAAGGTCATGGTGGAGTTCATCGAACAGAGGAAGGAGAAGGCTTTGATGCGCCAATGAGAATGCTATTCGATATAGAAGGTACTGATTTTTGGGTTGAATTTATGATCTATCCACCTAAAGCACTAGGTTCAACAGAGATAATCGTCTTCCCAGTAGAAGAAACAGCGAATGTATCTGATGTTTGGATAGAGGTGATTTACAATGATGAAAAAGGAAAGACAACGCTAATTTATCAATTTGAAAAATTGTCTGGTAGAGATATATGGATTTCAACCGTAGAGTTTCCATTCTCTGGCAATAATACCATACAATTCTGGGCTAATATTGACGGCGATTCAGATTACACTGCAATCGATGTATACGTCGAGAGTCCTACCTTATTGCCAGTTCCAATTATGTGGGTTATAGGCTTGGGCTGGCCTATTGCAATGGGAGTTATATTGTGGAAGGTTAGCCTCCACAAAGCAGCAAATTTTGAGAGTGAAGAAGAATGAGAGTTGTAATAACCGGTGCAACAGGTTCGCTTGGCTCTTCAATAATGAATCGATTAGTGGAAAGTGGGCACGAAGTTATCGGTTTAGGCCGCAATGGTAACAAGATTGAGAAACTTAAAGAAAGTGGTTTTGATGTCTTAAAATGTTCATTAGAGAATACAAATGAAATGGAACAATGTTTCGCCAATGCAGATTGTATTATCCATAGTGCAGCTTTCGCAGCACCTTTCGGTTCAAAGAATAAATTCATTAAAACAAATGTTGAGGGAACTCGTACAGTCATGCAAAGCGCTCTTAATATGAATGTCAACCGCGTAATTATAATTTCTTCATCCTCAGTTTTCGAAAAAGCAAATCCAATTGACGACCATAGCGATAAACTACCATCCAAACGACCTTCACACCCATACTCACTGAGTAAATATCGGGCTGAGGAAATACTGAATGATTTTCCGGAGGGCATGTGGATTGGATTAAGGCCTAGGGCAGTATTTGGCAAGAATGATACAACAGTTCTACCGAGAATAAAAAAACTGATTAATTCTAAGCGCTATTTGGTTATTGGAAATGGGAAAACATTGGTTGATGTAACTTGTATGAGTAATTTCCTAGATGCTGTTGAATGTGCAATCGATGCAGATGTAAAAGCAACAGGGAGAGTCTACAATATTAGTAATGGCAAACCACTAGAGACCGGTTACATGATGTCGAAAATAGCACAAAACATACATCCTAATGCTAAAGCAAAACATATTCCTCAATTTCCAGTAAAGGTCTTATCACATGCAATTAATGTAATAGGGCATCTAAGTATAGGACTTATTCAACCAAATTTGACTCCATATTCAGTAAATCAATTAACAAAGAGAATGGTGATGGATCTTTCAGGTGCTAAGAAGTTTTTAGGATGGATTCCAAAACAAAGTTTTGAAGAAGGTTTGGAGGAAATAATATGAGTAACAAGTTGCTTACTTTGTGGAGGTATCTGAGGACTCCAAAGAAGTTTAAATCTCGGGCCCAAATTGAAAAGTGGCAAAAAAAGAGAGTTGCTAAGCACATAAAATTTGTACGCAAGAATTCAGTATTTTACGCAAATCACTGGCAGGGTCTTGATGATGAGGACTGGCAGAAATTCCCCTTGGTAAACAAAGCTTTAATGATGGATAATCTTGAAAACTTATTGACTATAGATCTAGATTTAAAAGAAGCATATCGTATTGCAAAGAGTGCAGAAATAACAAGGGACTTTTCATCACGAGTTGGAGATATATCCATTGGTTTTTCTTCAGGAACAAGTGGTTCGAGAGGAGTACATGTTGTCAGTGATAATGAAGGTAGTAATTGGGCAGGATTTATGCTGGCGAGGGGACTAGGTGGCAGTATTTTAGGCAAACATCATGTTGCATTATTCTTACGTGCAAATTCAAATAATTATGAAAAAATAAACTCAAAAAGAATAAAATTTTCATTTTTTGATTTACTAAAACCGATGGAACAATTGCAAAAGGAAGTTGAAATCGCCAATCCAACAGAACTGATTGCTCCACCCAGTGTTTTGCGTTATTTAGCAGACAATAATTGTAAAATTAATCCTAAGCGGATTATTTCTGCAGCTGAAGTACTAGATCCGATAGATGAGAAAATAATATCTGAATACTTCTCACAAATTGTTCATCAATTTTATACTTCAACCGAAGGAGAAATGGCCGCAACCTGTGAGTTGGGTACTCTGCATCTCAATGAGAGTATCATGCATATTGGAAAACAGTGGGTCGATAAGGAAAATGGACTTTTCCACCCAATATTAACCGATTTTATGCGAACCACTCAACCGATTATCAGATATCTACAAAACGATATTTTAGTGCTACAAAAAGAGGGTTGCAAATGTGGTGATGCAAGAACTGCGATTTCGCAAGTAATGGGTCGCTCAGATGATGTATTCTATTTGCAGAAAAACAATTCAGATGAGTTTGAGCCTATTGTTCCAGATTTCATTCGACGAGCTGTAATGCGATTAAATCCAAAAATCGAAGCCTATCATGCGATTCAAAAATCCCAAAGTAAAATAGAAATAGGCCTTCAACCCACTAATCTTAATCCACTCGATTTTAGCGGATTTGAAGAATTATTCAAAGAAAAAAATGTTCAAAAAGCCGAATTGATTATCACTGAACATTCTCACATTCCTTCTACCAATAAATTAAGGAGAATATACAGAGAGTGGGAAATGAAATAGTGATTATATGTTCGAATTTGCGTTGTACCTTTTTGGTTGTTTTTTGTTCTTAGCTGTTGCTGAAAAGTATAGAATAACTACATTTGCTATTACAGTAATTATTGCAATTATCTACCCTCTTGTGGCAGAAATGGGTGAATCAAGTTATTTTATGCAAATTAAATATTATAGTGTGGTTTTTCCAGTAATCTTATTTTCTTTTTCTAAATGCAAATCACATTTTACAGGTGATTCATTTGAAAAAGTATTTGCTTTTATGCCAGTAGCACTTCGCTTCGCTCTAGCATTGAATATTGCAGAAGCTGTAGTTTACGTATTTTTGTTTGATAAATTTGTTACAGCATTCTTCGGTATTGTTTTGATATTTACCATTCCTAAATTTTCATATGATGAAAACCAGGACATCGGTTTTGAGGATATTTTATGGGCGATTAGTTACTCAATGTGTCTGCTGATTGGATTATTGTTCCATCCGATTGAATCTCTGCTCACCTCCAGTGGAATTGCCATATTAGCAATTGCTTTGTTAAGCAGTGTCTATGTCAAAAAATGGAATAAATGGATTTCATTTAGAATATATAGTTTGTATTATTTAATTATTCTAGATGCTCTTTTCTCAAGAAATGGATTTTCAATTTATGATCGGTTCTATTCAGAGTTTTTTTCCCCGGAAAATCGCATCACTCTAGTATCGGAAAACCTATTCCGTGTTGTTTCAATTGTACTATGTATGATTTTGCTATACAGATGGTGGAAGATTCGTAATTTTTATTCTCCAAAGACGTTATAGGCGCCAAGAGAGAGATTTGAACTCCCGTGTTCAGGGAACAGTGGATTTCGAATCCACCGCAATACCGGGCTATGCGATCTTGGCCTCTATGTGCCCGCTCTTACGCGACGGTCATAAGGATGATGCACTGTCCAATCGCTATGCAGGTGCACTTAAACGGACGTGACCACGATTTAAAAATAGAAGTTGAGCCAGGTCAAACGGTTAGACAAGTACTAACTGAAGCGAATATTTTACCTTCAACAGTAATTGTTAGTTTTGAAGGAACAATTATCCCTCACTCAACTATACTAAGCAGTGATGTAGCTTTACTCGTCACTACGGTATCATCTGGTGGCTGAACTCTCAATCAATTGTAAAATGCATCGGCTGAGTCTGCTAATTCAGCAATAACATCCGGTGCTTTTTCTGGTGCCATACTCTGTAATTTTGCTAATAGATTTGCCGAGGTATCACTCGGCAGTGAGATTCCCAATTCAAACCACTTGTCAATTTTGTCAAGTAATCTTTGACTTGCCATAATATCTCCACTCGCACCGACTGTTGTCGCTATTGCTAGGCATGAATTAATCTCATAAAGAGGGCCGCTGCTAGCCAATAAAGCAGTCAAACCAATCGCTCCCGAACTAGGTTCATCTCTACGAACATCTACTCCTTTTGATTCTAATTCAATTCTGTGCGATGCATCACTTGCAACAACAAAAGTATCTTTTCTGGATGGCTCACTTCCCAAACCGGCCATTACAACTAATTCTTCTACTCCTTGTTTCATGAAAAACTGCATGATCTCATTAGCTAACAATCCTTGACTATTAGGGTCAACAGGTTGTGTCGTTCCTGTGAGCGTTAGTACAATCTTTCCAGTAGTTGATTCTATAGAGGATAGTGTATAGTGTGGTGGAGTCAATAATCCATCTTCATCAAGACATGCTAAAGGTGGTAATGAAGTGTCATAGAGTCTAGCAACTTGTGTTGTTTTGTTGACTGAGTTAACAGCATCGATAGCGGCCTTGCCAACATTGCCTACTCCAGGAAATGCAATCAGCATTAGAGTATGTTCTGGAAGGCTAGTATTGCCGTTTCTCCATTCAACAGTTAGAACCATGAATCAGCAATCCTAACGCGACGCGTTATAATGTTTGACATTGATTCAAATCACAGCACCCTATTATTAGAGTTAAAATCGGTAGCCGATTTGATTAATGAAAATCATTCTTCTTCATCAATGATCTTGACTACTGCTGATTCACGCATCTCTTCCAGAGATGGTAAAGTTGGGAGACTTTGTGGCCAAGAAGAATCTTCAACATTGTACATTTTACGACGAAGTTCTGCTCGGTGGTCTTCTGGTGACCACTTTAGAGGTGCAGCCGCTTGTGCAGTTTTACCACAAGATGGGCAGGTGGTTGACAATGACCATGCATTGCAATCAAGGCATTGCTGTAGTAATTGTTTAGCCATAAGTATCACTCTCTCCAAGCTCTCGCTTCTCCACCAGAACTTTGCATTAATTCAATTGCAGCATTTGTTGCATTTTCCCATGCAGACTCTGCACTTTTGAAGTCTGGCGCCTTCAATTCAATTCTATATTGTGGTGCGCCATTATAATGGCATGATATCTCGATTTCATCTGCTTCTGAAGAGAACTTTTCTGCAGCAAGTAATGATTCACGAATAACTTCAATACCATTAACTGAGTCAATACTCAATGAGATTGTTCCTCGAACTTCAACAAAGTCTGGGATGATGTTCTCAATTGCAACTTCAATGAATACTTTGATCCAGTCTCCTTCAAAACCAGCATCAATCAAAGCACCTTCCTTCATTGCAGCCTCTTCAAAAGCCCCATAAAGTGTTTCAAAAGTTCCTGATAGTTCCTCAGCGGTTTCAGAAATTTCCTCTTCAGACCAACCGACTCTCTCGCCGATGACCTTCAGCAATTGATGAGCTCTCTTTTCATTCTTCCATTCCTGTAAACGACCACGACGTCGTTCTTCGGAAACAGATTTGAGAGAGAGTTCCAAAGATGTGCCATCTTTGCGAGTGCGCATCACTTTACAGATTAGTCTTTGACCTTCTCTGACAAAACCACGAATATTTTTTACCCAACCGCTGGCAATTTCACCAATAAAAATGAAACCTTCTATTTCTTCAAATTCATCTAAATCAACATAACAACCGTTCTGTTTAACAGTTTTTACAGTTACAACGACTAACTCCCCTTCTTGAGGGCCGCCAGTTAGATTTCCTTTGCTCATGGGAGGGTAGCCTCCTCATTCCAGGGTCTCTACTACATTGCATCCAACTAGGTCGGATTTTCCACCAGATGGGCTGGTTAGTGTTGCGCCACAAACATCACACGAGATGACAGAAGTAGCACGGGAGAAAATTGTTGATTCATTACTGCAGTCACGGCATGCGACTTTTAGGAAATTGCTTGTCATATTTATTCACCTCATCGATCGATTAACTCGAACTTCTTTGCACGCTGGCATGGAGCGTAGTGCGCTTTACCAGTGACGGTACAGCGGTATAGGATATTTACTCTCTTAGTTGGCTTTTCGCGGCCATCTGGCTTTGGACGAGGGAAACCTCGGTATCCAGCCATAACCTTACGGAAACGGCGTTGACCCCACTTCAATTCTGAAGCGCGTCTCTTCTTGACACGCTCAATGGTATGCAGAGTATGCTTACCAGCAGATGGACTGTATCGCATTATTTGACGTGGCATTTTTACCATGAGAACACCTTAAGCATCTCGCCCACAAGGGTCGGGTATTTAGCCGTACCGCATTAGTAATGCCATTAAAACGCCACACTGCTAAGGGATATGACGGGCATTATTGATAAGGCTGGGGCCTAAGCACCCTGCATGGATGCGATAATGCAGGCAGCCTTGTGGTTCTGGTTTCCAGCTATCGCATTAGTAGTTGGGACAGGTACAGCGCTGTCATCAAAGTCTAATTTGATAAAGAGATTATCAAAAATAATCGCAGTAATCGGATTTGTAATGGTCCTCTTTAGTCCAGTGACTGTACCCGAATCCCCTTCAAGCGCAGCAGGACATCTACTCGGATCTATTGTTGGGCCATGCGCTCTCTTGGTTACAGGAATTTATTTGTTAGCCTTTTCAGGAAATGTTGAAGTTGGAAAATTATCTTCAACCGATAGAAAGGTTGGTTCAGTTTGCACCTTTTTGGGTTTAGTATGGTTAGAGGGAATGCATTGGTGGACTTGGACTCCAATGTTGAATGGTGAAGTAAATCCCTATTGGTTGGTTTTCTGGCCAACCTTCCTTTTATTGTCAACAGGGTTGAGCAGTGGTGCGGCATTTTCATTGAGATATCTAGGTGATTCTAGAGAACAGGAATCTAATTTCATGTTAGTTATTTGTTCTTTAACATTCACTCTAACAGCCTTAGGAATGATTCTTGACGGACCTAATATCAGTGCTGAAATATTTAGAGATAGTTTTTGGCTTGCAGTATCAGATATCTTTGGATTAGGATTAGGTGTTGGTTTGTCAATACTTGCATTTGCATTTGTAATCTGGATTTATGAATCCAGCCTTCCACCTACAAAATCTTTAGATGCACCGTCTCAACAAGAATTAGAACAAGCCTCTTCAATTGTTGCTAAACATATCGGAGGTGAGCAAGAATGAGTGAAGTATCAAAAACCTGGAAAATAATTATCATGGCAATTAGTGCTCCACCATTGCTACTAATGATAATTGCAGTAATATTGGGAGATGATATCACTAGCCAATCATTCAAGAGATTTGCTAATGCACTGATAACTGGCTATACCTTTGGTGCAGGGTTATTATTCATCAACATGTTCTTCTATGCAGATTCAAGACATCGTCCACTAGCACCATTATTTGGAATGATGCTAGCAACTATTTTCGGTTCAATGATCACATTATGGTTATTATCTCAAGGTGATTTGTTATTGGAAGAAAATGGATCTGTTAGAGCACAAGCTCTTTCCAATGTTGTTCGCATATTAGTGTCGCTATTGGCATTGATCATGGCAGTTGCAGTTGCAGTAGGTGGCACTTTTGTGGCAATTACATCCAGACCAAAGCGTAAACTGTTCGAAGAAGAATAGGTTAGCAATGACCTTTTCTTCAGGTCAGTTTCTTTCCGTCGGTTTCATAAGGAGGAGGTTGGTGGGCTGGCTGTCAAGGTGTTTCTATGTCTAAGGGTACTCCATCAAGAGGTAAGCGTCAAAAGACTGCTCACATTCGTTGCCGTCGCTGTGGTGGCAACTCATATCACAAGCAAAAGTCTGTATGTGCATCATGCGGATATGGCGAGACTGCTCGCATGCGAAAGTTTTCTTGGAGCAAGAAAACACATCGTCCTAAAGCTTGATTTCTTTTCTTTTTAGTTAGCGCTCCAAGCGCAATGGCTACAAGCAAGGTTCTGTTGGTCTGTCTAGGGGCAACATCAATGTGTGGTATTATTGGAGTCGTCGGCCGGCAAGGGTCACATGTAAATCAACTGATTTACGATGGATTAACGGTTCTTCAGCATAGAGGACAAGATGCAGCGGGTATCATGACCGACTATCAAGGTAAATTCCGCTTAAGAAAATCAAATGGTCTAGTTTCAGACATTTTTTACAGCCGCCATATGTTACGTCTACAAGGTAGCACTGGAATTGGGCATGTTAGATACCCAACGGCTGGTTCATCATCAAGATCTGAGGCTCAACCTTTCTATGTTAATTCACCTTATGGACTATCTTTAGCGCATAATGGTAATCTAAGCAATGCCGAAGAACTAAGGGTGAATCTGAGAGATGTTCACATGCGTCATATGAATACCAATAGTGATTCTGAATTATTACTAAATTCTCTGGCCGTTGAATTATACTCTAGAACTAATAGTCTAGACATCGGTGGAGAACAGCATATCGATGTCGAAGCATTATTCGGAGCCGTATCAGGAGTTCATAATTCTGCAAAAGGTGGATATGCTTGTGTTTCAATTATCTCTGGCTATGGTTTGTTGGCGTTTAGAGATCCAAATGGAATAAGACCACTTATCTTCGGTAAGAAGGAAAAAGATGGCGAAACCGAATGGATTGTAGCGTCCGAATCTGTTGCTATTACTGCACTTGGATTTGAAATTGTACGAGACGTTGCACCGGGTGAAGCTGTTTTCATTTCAAATTCCGGCCATTTATTCACTAGGCAATGTTCAGAAAATGTACTTCACTCCCCATGTATCTTTGAACATGTATACTTTGCAAGACCAGATTCGGTAATTGATGGCATTCCAGTTTATCAAGCGCGTTTAGCACAAGGTAAGAAATTAGCAGAACGCCTTCTTGAGTCTTGGCCTGATCATGATATTGATTGTGTAATCCCAGTCCCAGATTCGGGTAGAATCTCAGCTCTTCAAATGGCTAATACTTTGGGTGTTCCATATCGAGAGGGATTCGTAAAGAATCGCTATGTTGGCCGCACTTTTATCATGCCAGGTCAAGCTCTAAGAGAGAAATCAGTTCGCCGTAAATTAAATGCAATTGAACAAGAATTTAGGGGTAAGAATGTTTTGCTCGTAGATGATTCCATAGTTAGAGGTACAACATCTGCAAAGATTATTGAAATGGCTCGCGAAGTTGGTGCAAACAAGGTCTATTTTGCTTCAGCAGCTCCTCCAGTTCGACATCCAAATGTATACGGAATTGATATGCCGGCAGTTAATGAATTCATTGCTGATGGGCGAACAATTGATGAAATAAGTAAGAAGATTGGATGTGACAAACTATTCTATCAGAATCTTGAAGATTTGATTGAAGCAACAAATATTGGTGAAACCAAGTTAACTCGCTTTGATACTTCTTGTTTTGACGGTGATTATGTAACTGGAGATATTAGCGAAGAATATTTGCAACAATTATATGATGCAAGAAACGATGATGCTAAGCAGGATAATCAAGAAGAAGACGATGTCATTGATATGCACAATGACGATGAATGAGGTAGATTTCATTGACACAAAATTCTTGGATACTTCGATTCGGAGAATTAGGACTAAAATCTAAGCCGGTTCGTAGCGGTTTTCAAAAAGCGTTGAGAAGGAATTTGGAGCAATTAGCAATCAATTCCAATACTCCAATGATTCATGAATTGATACGTCAGCAAGAAATTATTTCTTCAGATGCGCCTATTGCAGTTGTTGAAGATTTATTGTGTCACATATTGGGTATTGTTGCACTTGATAGAATTGTAGTTTTGTGCGAGGAATTAACTCCAAGCGTAGTTGCAAAATCTTTCCTTAGTAGAGATAAAAAAGCCGGTATAGCGAGAACATTCGGCGTTAGGGTTCGCCGAGTCGGTGAAAACAAAGATTGGAATAGTCAGACATATGCAGCAGCAGTAGGTGGTGCATTAATAGAAGAAGATGATTCACTGAGCGTTAATTTACGCGAACCAGATATGTGGATAAAACTGATTATGGAAAATGATAGAGTTACCTTAGTTGAAGAGAGAGTCAAGGGCGCTGGAGGTCTTCCTGCAGGAGTTCAAGGAGATGTTCTTATTCAAATCAAAAATAGAGATGATATGTTAGGTGCGTTTTTGATAATGCGTAGAGGCACAAGATTAATTCCAGTTTTGGACTGTGACGAAGAGTTGGTTAAAATGTTGTCAAAATTTGACCCATTCATCGGATCTCGTTCATATGCAACCGATGAGACCGGAAAGAAAATTCAACGCCCAGCATGGGGTGTACTTGGATTGACAATTGAACAGGCAGCGCCATTTGTCCAAAAGCGTGTAGATGCAGTAAAAACAACTCCTATTTCGACATTAGAACCACTGTGTGGCTGGAGTGAAGAAGAGAAAGTAGCCCTTCTCAATCACATGGAGAAACCAAGTATCAATACCCCCCACCCGGATTTTACTTCCTGGATAAATGCTTGAATTGAATCCTGCACTTTGTTGCGGAGAGGTTTTCAGCAATGAGATATGTGAAGTTGTTATGGTAAAGACACTGACATGCTATCCCACTGCTGTTGATAGCAGAGTCTTTGCACTTAGTATGTCATCTGTAGGAGATGAAGTTGCTTGGTCAGAAGTAGATGGTGTTGTTAAATTAGCAAAATTATCTGATAATAATTTGAAGGTCATTACAACAATAAAAGGTCCATCGCAAGTTAACGGAATTATACTACGAGGCGATAGCCTGTACATTATCGATGAGATGGAAGGGTTGCACTGTTTTGGCTATGATGGTCGCTTGCAATGGACATATGAAACTGGAGCTGGAGGAAGGAAATTACTTCGCTTTGACCAATATTTGGCAGTATTGGATTCGATTGGCAGGGTGCATTTAGTAAGTTATAGCGGAAATGATTATTGTCAAAATCCAGTGCAGAGTAATTGTGCTTTGATCGTTGCTGCGGGAAAAAAGTTACTAGTCGCTAGCGAGGACGGTATTGTTAGATGCTTGATAGAAGGCAAAGAAACTTGGACTAGGCCAAGCAGAGGAGATTTGGGAGAATCTATCACTGCAATGAGTCATACTTCACAAGGCATTGTGATGATAGGCCGAGAAGGATATGCAATTGTCGCAGGCGATGAAGAAGCATTAGAGATGGAATTATGGTCTGGTGACAAACTTATTCAAAGACATGATTTACGAGCTAGATTAACTAGTATCGCAAGTAGTGAAGATGGTACATGGTGTGGCTTTGACAATGGTGATGTAGGCAAACTTTCACATTCAAACGAATTATCCATAATTACTAATTTACAATTTCCAATCAGATCATTAACAGCATGTGATGATACGGTGGTAGCTGCATGTTGGTTCTACCTATACGGTGTTGATAGTGATGGCATTAAATGGCAAATTGAACATCAAGGAATGACCGATTTTGTATGTACAGATGCAAAAAATAATTTCCTTGTTTTTGCTGGAGAAGATCAAAATGATTGGACTTCTGAAGAACCAATCGGATTAATTAATTTGAATGAAGAAGTTTATGAGATTGATAAATCTGACATTGGTCTATGGTATCAAGAAGAATCTTCAGTTCCACAATTAACTGCTGAAGAAATCTATAGAGTAGATGATTCAGTGGCCCAACTGCTGACAAAGGAAGAACGAAGAAAGATGGATGATGGTGTGGAAATCGGATTTGATGGACTGATGGAAGATCTTGAACATGAGGTTGAAAAGATTGATCACATTCAGGATGAAACCGAAATAGGTCAATTAGTTGATGAATTTGAGGATAATATCCACTCAATGGCAATGCTTGATGAAAATGAGTTATTAGGTGAACTTGGTCAAACGATTAATGAAATAATCCTGCCACAAGCTAATGCAGGAGATGACAAAGTAATTTCAGCAACAAAAGATGGCACTGTGGTTGTTTTGCTGGATGGCAGTAATTCGTTTGACCCTCAAAATAGGATTGCTAGTTGGTCGTGGATTGAATCTTCAGGAATGGAGATCTCTACATCAAGTAAAGTCAAAGTGAAGTTATCAATAGGCAGACATAGTTTTGAATTAAGAGTTCAAAGTGGGGAAGGGAACTGGACATCAGATGTTGTTTCTGTCATCATTGAATAAGGCTCAAACTAATTAGATGGTATGTGAGGGTTGTATTATGGCAGTTTCAAGACCACTTATTGAAAACTACTTTGTTGGTGCTCTACAAATGCGTTGTTCAGTAGTTACAGATACAGCTAGTGGTGATACGATAATTATCGACGGTGGTTCAGAGCCTGAGAGATTGATTGCATGGATAGACAATTGGCAAGGTAGAGGGCCAGATTGGTCGTCAGGACCTAGTCAAGATGAATACTCTAATGGTGATTTACCGAAAAGAAATGTGGTTGCATTGGTAAATACACATGCGCATTTTGATCATAGTGGCCATATACCAGACCTACTTGATAATTATAAAGTAAAATGGTACTTACATGAAGATGATACCTACTTACAATCTCTAGCTCAATCCTCAGGTCAGAGATGGGGATTTGAAGTACCCGCGCCAGCGGTTGCAGATGAGAAATTAATCGCTGGGTCAGTGATGAGTTTTGGGGCTATTGATTTAGAAATTTTACATACTCCAGGACATACACTGGGTGGATGTTGCCTTAGGCTGTTGATAGATGGAGAAGCAGATCACATCTTTGTTGGCGACACTCTATTTGCAGGTTCTGTTGGTAGAACCGATTTACCTGATACGGGTGGCGATTTTGATTTACTTTCAAAATCTATCCACGAGAAATTATGGCCACTTGATGATGAAATAATTGTTCACCCAGGACATGGGCCCCTGACAACTATTGGTGAAGAGAAAATGAACAATCCCTTTGTAGGACTCTCTTCTAATAGAGGTGCCTTCAATAGAGGAAGATACCTTTGATTATAATCAATTCATCATTGCAGAAAGTGATGCTTGAAGGACAGGTAAAGTCTCTTCCCAAGTTGCAACAATTCCATAATCAGCATGTTGGAAGATTGGAGCATCTGCATCTTTGTTTATTGCAACAATATATTTTGAAGAACGCATTCCAGCAAGATGTTGGATTGCACCAGAGATACCGACTGCGATGTATAGGTTCGGATTGACAGTCTTGCCAGTTTGTCCTACTTGCATAGAATGAGAAATAGGTTCCCAGGTATCAACTGCAGCACGAGATGCACCGACAGCAGCACCGATTGTGTCGGCGATTTTCTCAAGGTGAGAGAAATTATCAGGAGAACCCATGCCTCTTCCTCCAGATATGATGATATTTGCTTCTGCAACATCTAATCTGGTACTTGCTCTAGCTAAGAACTCTTCAACAGCAGTAGCCACGTCTCCTGTAGTGTCAACAACCGATATATCAGCAGAAGCACCTTGTGCAGATGCTGTGAAAATATTGGCTCGGACACTGACTGCAGCATCTCCACCTAGAGAAACGGTTTGCATTGCCTTTCCAGAGTATATTGGTGATACCAAATTACCGCCTTCAATAGCGACAACATCTTGCACCACGGGAATATTTCTACGAGCAGCAAGACGAGCGGCCAAATCCTTTGATTGCGGGTTAGCTGAAGTGATAATTGTTCCACTAGGTGCAACAGTATCGATTGCAGTAGCCCAACCCGATGCATCATATGTAGCGAATATATCGGATTTCAATGCAACTACTTTGGAGATTCCTTGAATGGATGCAGCCGCATCTGCGATTGTTGAATCAGTACAAGGAACGATGACGATTGGAGCAGAACCAAGTACATTTGCTGCTGTTACTAGTTCTGCGGTTGTTGGATGGATTGCACCCTTTGCGATTTCTGCGATTACAATTGTTTGACTCATGATATTCACCTCAAATTACGTTTGCCTCATCTCTTAGAAGTTGAGCAACTTCTGCTGCGGATGCCCCACCTTCGTATGTTTTACCAGCAGGCTTTGAAGGAGGTAGGCTGTGAGAAATAATGCTAATGGATGAAGAAGATGGATTAGCAGATTTTACATCGACTTGCGCTTTCTTGGCTTGCATGATTCCTTTGACATTTGGTTTTCTAACCTTGACATTACCTTTGTCGCATGAGATCACTGCAGGAAGTACAACGCTGATTCTTGCATTGCCGCCCTGTACTGGAGCAACTACTGAAATTGTGTCTGAAAAAGTTGCAGAAATGATATTTGATACACTTGCCCAACCAAGGCGTTCTGCAACACCGGGTCCAGTTGACCCAGCGCCAGTATCTGCTGCTGCTTTTCCACAGTAGACTACATCTGCACCGATTTCACTAATCACACTTGAAATCATGCTCTGAAGTGAGTTTGAATCTAAATATGAGTCACAATCAATACGGATAATATGGTCGACACCGATTGCTTTTGCATCTTTTAGTACCTTGTCAGCAGAAGCTCCACCGACTGTAATTGCGGTAACTTCTCCACCACTTGCTGCAC
>TARA_B110000438_G_scaffold134503_1_pt1 | contig 17662 bp, 14 predicted proteins | sample TARA_B110000438 | Tara Oceans TARA_B110000438 (sample SAMEA4398413) | marine metagenome | biome: Polar Biome; feature: [MES] marine water layer (ENVO:01000295) within the mesopelagic zone...; material: water (ENVO:00002006), including particulate matter (ENVO:01000060) such... | reverse complement strand
TCGGGTATGCTGCCTGGTTCGACCGAATCGACCGTCAACATCGTCTTCAAATCGGCGTATACTCCCGCCGCGAGCGTTGCCATTGAATTGCGATTCACTAGCAGCCCGCTCCGTAAAATCGAGCGTAGATCCAGATAATAGCCAGTATAAGAGAAAGATATATGCCAGCAATTACCGGTGTTGAATTCCGCAGGTTCACAGCGAACCACCACAACGCACAGCGCAACTGGCTGCTGGTGAAACTGAACACAGACGATCCGAAAATGTACGGCATCGGCGATGCTTCGCCCATGGAAGACGACGAGATCGTTATGGCCATGATCGAGCAAATGGTGGAGAAGCACCTGATCGGCAAGGACCCTCTCGAAACCGAAGTTCACTGGACGAACTTGTACCAGGACTTCCAAGCACGAGGAGGTCGAATAGCATCCACTGCCATCTCAGGCATAGATATCGCACTGTGGGACATGAAAGGTCGTATTCTCGACCAGCCGGTTTGGAAGTTGCTCGGCGGCGCGCATCGCCGCAGCATCAGGGTCTATGCCAACGGCTGGTACTCAAACCCTGGAACGGCTGAACAAAACGCTGAAGAGGCGAAGATAGTCGTCGACATGGGCTACACCGCCCTCAAGTTCGATCCTTTTGGGCAGCACAACTACTACAAGCTATCTCTTAAAGAGGCGCAATTAGCTGAAGACCGCGTCGCCGCCGTTAGACAGGCGGTAGGGCCAAATGTCGATATTCTCGTCGAAGCTCACGCCAAATTCGATGTGATGAACGCGATTCAAATCGGCAAACGACTCGAAGAATATCGACCGCTTTTCTACGAAGAACCGGTTTCTCAAGAACGGGTTTCCGAGTTATTAGAAGTTCGAAACAAAGTTAACATTCCGATTGCAACTGGCGAGCGGCTTTACACAAAATTCCCGTTCGCAGAAATCGTCGATCGACACGCAGCTGACGTACTTCAGCCCGATATAGCCAACGCCGGTGGAATCACTGAGTTAAAGAAAATAGCGATCATCGCCGAGGCAAAACACATCACAATGGCGCCACACAATGTCTGCTCGCCGGTTGGTGCAATGGCTGAGATGCACCTCGATGCTTCGATCATCAACTTCGAGATTCAGGAATATCACGCCGAGTTCTACACAGAACACTACTTCACTGTTCTCGATGGCTTCCCACGTCAAAAAGACGGCTACGTCGAACTGTCCGATACACCGGGGCTCGGACTCGAGCTCAACGAAGCCGAAATTGCTGCACATCCACCGCTAGCGAAAACCACTTCGGCAGGAGGAACCGTTAGAGGCATCTGAGTGGCTTAAGTGGCTAAGCTACAGTTTCTGATCTACGACGCTCGGATCTCGATTAACTAATGTGGTTCTATTAACAGATCAACATTTATCTCCAGTAAGTACGCACTCAAATAATCCCCATCAGGGACAACACATCAAATAAGGAATGGTTCGCAAATGATTAACAATACAATTTTGGAAGCTAATAAAGAAGGCCGGAAGGCGACCGTGTTCGCATTGGCACATCCTGCGCTATACATGATCGAAATGGCAGCCCACGTTGGCTTCGATGCAATCACAATCGACGGTGAGCATGGTGGATTTCCTGAAGAAGCCATCGACGACATCTGCCGAACCGCAAACGGTTACGGAATGTCGGTTATCGCACGGGTGCCAGACAGCGCTGCGTACCAGATCAACCTGTATCTCGACCGTGGAATTCAGGGCGTGACCGGTCCTCACATCAACTCGGGTGCTGAAGCACAGGCATTCGCCGATGCTTGCCTCTTCCCAACCGAAGGTAAGCGATCGTGGGGGGGTGGCCGTGGAACCGAATTCAACGACCAGACCGCTCTCGACGAAAAGTATGGCGGCAAGCTCGGATTCGCAAAATGGTCGAACGCAAACATGCTTGTTGTTGCACAGATCGAAGACAAGAAGGCCTGGGACAACCTCGACGATATTCTCTCTGTGCCTGGTCTGACGGGCGTAACCGGCGGACCACATGATTTCGCACAATCGCTTGGTCACCCCGGTGAGCCAGACCACCAAGATCGAATTGCCGCAACGCTCGATGTAGAGAAACGCGCACGAGCTGCCGGAAAGACGGCTGGCGGAGATCAGACTTCCGGCATCGGGATCGCTGAACTAATGCTCGGCGAAGCGCGTGCATTCGTTGCTGCTCACAAGAGTGACAAGCTGGGCTCATAGCTCGCAATAGCTTTGTCGTAAACTGACGCCGGCGGCGGTTTTCTTATACAACTGGCACTCCTTTACGTTGGTACAGTCCCACTTACCACTTGATATGAGAATGTCACTCGGTCCCACACTGATGCTCGTGATCTGGATGAGTGGATACGAACGGAAGTTACAACCTAGCACCACATTTCTTGCTCGAATAAGATGGGCGTCGACTCGGATCCGATGGGGGTTGTTGATCAGTACGGAAGCGTTAGGGGCGTTGAGGGGCTCTGAGTAGTTGATGCATCAATCTTGCCTACATGTGTCAAGGCGAACATTAATGCGACCGTTATCGCGATGGCAGAACTGATCGTCAGCTAAGAGTTGCATATGTGAAAAATACCTACAGCTCAAAATACAGCAACGGAACAACACTTAATAAAGAATGTCCAGATTGATACATCCAAAGATTCAGTGAACCCGTTACGATTACACACATGGCAGCAGAAACCACCACAGAACGTCTCCGAAGTTCAGCGCAGCCCGAGTCAAAGACTTCAAGTCCTAAAAATGGACTTTTACCGGGAGAGCGAGTCGTATCTCGGCTCAAGTCAAACGACGGAGGAAATTTCACCCTGACACACGCCAGAGTGATTTTTCGAGGTGGCTCTGAATCGGACTCCATGTACGCGTCGGCTCAACTACGAGACATTAGCTCAGTTGAAATCGCCCGACGTCCACGTGCGCGAAGAAGTGCTGCTTGGGGAACGGTTGGTCTCTTTGCTGCGATTGGTGTCTGGCAAGTAACGCCCAGCTCTAATGTCGGTATAGCGGCAGCGCTCGCCGTAGCGGTGGTTTCACTAATTTTGCTGGGCGACTACTGGATTCGACCCGCTGGAGTGCATCTCGAATTTAACATTATGGGCGGCAGCGTCATTGGTGGTGAAGTCGGTGGAAAATCAACTCTCGCAATGCAGTTCACACGCGACGTTGAAGATTCAAAGCGACGGTTAGTTCCGAGTCGAACCAAATCGCCGTACCGAAACTATCCGGCAGGCTGAATTTAGCAACGCCTAAAAAGCCTCATCTCCACGCTCTAGCCCATTTTAAACGAGTGCGCTTGTACCAATTCTTAGGCTCGGGACAATGTCTAGATCCCAGTCGTCACGTCTGCCATTACGGAAGTTCACCAGTCCGCTCATAGCGATCATTGCTCCGTTATCGGTGCAAAGTTTGAACGGCGGTATTGCGACGGGCAGCGGCGATTTTTCCTTCAGTGTTTGGCGAAGCGGACCATTCGCAGCGACACCACCGACCAACACGATCCCAGCGCAATTTTCTCGTTTTGCCGCTGATATCGTTTTCGTAACCAGCACATCGATGACAGAATCTTGAAACGCTTTCGCCAATCCACCCACAACATCAGGATCGGCTCCACCGCTAGCGCCATTTGGTGGGTAGATACCTAATTTACGCGCCCGAGTCAGAACCGCAGTCTTTAAACCGCTAAAAGAAAATTCGTCGGTCCCTCGCATCCATGCACGTGGAAGCGGATCCGTCTCGGGAGCACCTTCAGCCACACGCTGAATCTCAGGCCCCCCCGGGTATCGTAGCCCCAAAACTCGTGCGGCTTTATCGAATGCTTCGCCTGCAGCATCATCACGAGTCTCGCCAAGCAAACGAAATTTACCGTGACCTTCAAGTAACACCAACTCGGTGTGCCCTCCCGATACAACTAGGCACATTATTGGCTGTTCGCCGATAAGTTCCTGAAATGGTTCAAGGCCGTGATCTTCGGTTATAGCCCAAGCACCGTAGACGTGACCATCCATGTGGTTCACGCCAATCAGCGGAATATCTAGGGCAGCAGATAATCCCTTAGAAAAATTTAGACCAACGATGAGAGACCCAGCGAGCCCGGGACCGTGCGTGGCAGCGACTGCATCGATGTCTCCCCAATCGAGCCCAGCGTCTCTAACTGCCTGTTCACAAACAGGTCGAATGTCGAGTACGTGCTGCCGAGACGCAACCTCAGGAACAATTCCGCCGTATCGAGCGTGGATATCTATCTGAGTTGCAATTACGTTGGCACGAACATACCCATCGCCGTCGACAATACCAACCGACGTTTCGTCACAACTAGTTTCTATTCCCAAAATATTCATATCAATGCGTCCACTGTACCGCTGAATTAAGTGAAAACCTTTACTCTCTTCCGGTACTATCCATCATGACCGAGTTTAGAGTTTAGACTATTGATATTGATCTGAATATTTATTTTTCGCATTTGCCAATTCGTCTAATATGCATAGCAGTGGGCAAATGAACTGGGAGCACAACAATGTCGGAAACCAACAACTGGCCAGAGTGTATGAATTGTGATGAAGGGCACTTGGTGCCTCTGTCTGACTTCGGAGCACAAGGTGCAGCAGTTCACTACAAGGCCTGGGTATGCACAAACCCAGAGTGTGAATACAACATAAAGATTCGAAACGGCGAAATTCACATCAACGAACCGATCATACACGGCGCCCGAGTCCGATAGCATTTAGCCATAAAATCCATACCGACCTAAGAGTCGTACATGAATGACCATGGCTAATCAAAACGACGATCCGATTGCACGGCAGAAATCTCAACCATCAAAAAAACCTAAAATCACGATTACAACGATCGCAGCCTACTCGACTGCCTTACTTGGAATCGTACTAATCGCAGTGTCGGGCCTGTACGTATACTCTCAGTCACGATCGGGTTCCGATATTGCTGAGTTCGTTTACTCGATTCCCGATGAATCGCTCGAAAGCCATCTAGGCATAGAAGCTAAAGTTCCCCAGAGCCATCTGATTGCCGATGACGAACAGCCGATACCACTCGAACTAAAATCGCCTAATGTAGCGCAGTTCGCCAGTCTCTACCCGGGCAATCTTCTCAATCCTAAGTACTGGTCAGAACCAGAGTGGGGCGGAACTGATCCCTTCGGCGGCCCGTCGATTCCCGACAATTTCGTACCGATACTATCGACTGATCTCTTCCGCGATTTCGATCCTACGTCAAACGCTACTCACATCAGAATCCCAGCAATCAATGTAAATTCGACTGTGTCCGAGCTAAAGATTATTGATCTTGGCGACGAGCGATCGTATGAAACTCCAAACAACACAGTTGGACACATTCCCGAAACGTCGCGCCCCGGTCAGCAAGGAGACGGCTGGTTCTTCGCGCATCTAGAAAGTTTCGCCGCAGGTGAAGGAAACATATTCCGACACCTGCCTGAGATCACAGAACTTATCAAGGAAGACCCTGTCGACGTGTATCTAGAAACGCCGGACGCTGAATTCATATACAGAGTTACTAGTACAACCCAGATTCATCAAAACGACCTTCACTTGAGTAACACCGACGATGCACAGATTACCCTCGTAACCTGCTGGCCTCCACGGGTGTACGACCACCGAGTACTGGTCAATGCCACTCTCATCGCATACCGCCCTATTTAGACGTCACATCAGATTTATGAACTTGGTGACTCGAAATAGCACACTCTAATTCACTGCCGATTTGTCGATTTCTGCGCGATAATTAACTTCGTTCAATGTCAAAGTCAAAATTTGGCTTCTAGCAACGGCTGCACGATTTCTCGCAATTCACAAACCTGAAACTGGATAAAAATGATTTCGTCTGAGCGCTACACCAAAGAAAACCCGAAAAAATCTCCCATCTGGCAAGATAAATTGCTGCTTACTCTGATGGCAATTACGATCATTGGCGTAGTGCTCCAGGTAACCCTCGGTGGAGTTGTTCGGGTCACCGGTTCAGGCGATGGTTGCCCTGACTGGCCAACCTGTTTCGGACAGTTATTCCCACCACTAGACCAGGAAACCATCGACCGGCTCTACGACGTACCTGGCGGGACAACGCCACGAGTTCACAACGTTATTCTCGAATACAGCCACAGAACTGTTGGCACGATTCTTGGTCTAGTGATTCTCGCCGCTGTAATTCGAGTGTGGGTACGTCACAGGGCCAGCAAAGTAGTCGCATGGTTAGCAACAGTTGAACTTGGGCTGATTTTCATCGTCGGAATGATTGGCGGTCTTGTGGTATTGAACGACCTTGACCCTGCGATCCGCACCCTTCACCTGTTCCTCGCTGAGATGGTCGCACTCTTGGCGATTCTGGCACTCGTTGCTGCTTCGTACGGCAGACCCAATTCGATCATTGGTACGTCAAAATGGATGTGGGGTAGAGTCAGCGACGATCATCGAAACGCCCTAATACTTTCCGCCACCGCCGGAATATTTGCTCTGATCGCCCTACTTTCGGGTTCTTACGCAGTTTGGAAAGATGCCGGTGCCGTTTGCCCATCGTGGCCGCTTTGCGGAGGGGATTATATCCCGCAATCAACGGTCGCTTGGATCCACATGATTCACCGCTTGCTATCATTCGTTTCGATCATCTTAGTTCTGCTAGCAGGGCACAAAGTTTGGCGGCTGCCGAACATATCAGGAGCTCTACGATTCGCAGCACTGGCATCGGCAGTCATAATTTTCAGTCAGATGCTCATGGGTGCAGCTAATCCGTGGACTACATTCGCCGAATGGGCGCGATCCGGTCACCTCAGCCTTGCAACCCTTGTCTGGGTCGACATGGTATTTATCGTCGCACTACTGCTTCGGCCTGTGCCGGGAAAAGAACTAGTTGAAGTCTCAAAAAGTTCAGCGAAATAAAGCCACACAAGCTACCATTCTCTTATGACCACTAACGAAACAGTACAAAGCGGATCTGTGATGACTTTGTTGGGCGATTTCATCGCACTTACTAAGCCGCGCGTCATGTCGCTGTTGCTGGTATCGGCTATCGCCGGTGCGTTTTTAGGTGCAGGATCAACCCCAACGCTTGAGGTCATCGTCGCAGTTCTAATCGGTGGAGCACTCGCCTCTGGCGGAGCAGCAGCGCTGAACATGGCATATGAAGGAGACCTTGACCGACGGATGGGTCGCACGAAAAACCGCCCTGTTGCAGAAGGCAGAATTTCAGCCCTGACTGCCGTAATGTATGGAATAACTCTGAACATTATTTCCTTTGTGCTACTGGCCCTAATGACGAATGTTCTTGCTGCTTCACTCGCTATTGCGGGTACTATCCTCTACTTCGGCCTGTACACGGTAATTCTCAAACGTACGACCACCCAGAACATTGTTCTCGGTGGAGCCGCTGGAGCAGTACCACCTCTCGTCGGATATGCAGCTGCGACCGGAACGATAGACCTAGCAGCCTGGTATATGTTCATCATAGTGTTCTTCTGGACTCCGCCGCACTTCTGGGCTCTAGCGATCATGATTAAGGACGACTACGCCAAAGCCGACATCCCCATGTTGCCGGTCGTTCGCGGAGTCGAGCACACGACAATTCAGATAATGCTCTACTCCGTGATTTTGTCAGCACTCACTATTATTTTCGGTGTAGTCTCTCCCTCACTCAGCTGGATATACATGATCGCTGCGGCTGCTCTCTGTATAGCGTTCTTGTGGTACGCCTTCAAGCTCATAAAAGCGCCCGATCGCCCAGCCGCCACAAACCTATACAAGTACTCGCTGCTGTTCTTGGCTCTGTTCTTCGTTCTGGTTATGGTCGATTCGGTAGTCGCATAATCCCGACCCGTAGCGCCAACTGAACACAGTTGTCTGTTTTCTGCCCCTACACCGGCCTAGCCAGTGCAGCATTCGTTAACCCAAGCCATAGCACAAGCACCCAGTAGGCTTGGCTTCGTAATCTTCATGTTTGATATGAAAGGACGAGGCGATACTCCAGCAACGATTTCATCGTCTGGATTTTCCGAAAGCCTTAATCTACAGCGGGCTTTCGACTATCTCGTCAGTTCAGTATGAGCGCAGATCGAAGCCGCAGTTGGGTTCTAGGCTATTTCGATAGGAGTTACAGTCGCACTGATGGCAGGATAGAAGTTGAACAACTTCAGAGCGGTCGTTACCGATAGTTCATTCGCAGATTTGTCGTTGATCCCACTAAATTCCATGACCGGCATAAAACCACCGTTTAGACTCGAATTACACGGGATGTAATTCATGGCGAGGTCGATCTACGGAATCGACATCAACAAAATTTCACCCAAACATTCGATAACCCGCTCCGATATTCCTGTTCTGATCATTCACGGTGAAAACGACAATGTCGTTCCTGTGTAGCATGCTCGGTTGTTCATTCGGGCGACAGGCGCCAACTTCGACCAGATCTAAAGTGGCGAAAAATCTGTTTGGATGCCCCCGGTACAGGACACAATGCGTCATTCCGTACCCAGGCTACGGCCTATATCGAAAGGTTGGTTAAATTCTACGAGGCGCACTTAGGTGCGCCTCGTAGTTCATATCAGTCTTCGGTTTTAGATGGCGATGATTCCGTCGAAAAAGAATCGCCGACATTTGAACAAGGCTAGTCAGGAAGTGCTGCCTGAGCCAATTTTACGATTTCAGTGAAGTCGTTTGGCTCACGTATCGCTAGTTCAGCTAGTGACTTTCGGTCAAGCTCAATACCAGCTAGTGTCATGCCGTGAATCAAGCTTGCGTAGTTGATTCCAAGCGCACGTGCAGCAGCGTTGATCCGAACGATCTGCAATGACCGGTTCGTGCGCTTCTTCAAGCGACGGTGTGCCGTTGAATATGCCTGTGCGTGAGTCAGTGACTCTCGAGCGACGCGGAAGCGATTACTACGTGATGCTCGATGTCCACGTGTCGCTTTCAGGACAGCTTTATGCCGTCGTCTTGTAGTTTTACCGGCTTTAACCCTGGCCAATGTAAGTCTCCTTGGCGATCAATTGCGGAGCATCCGATGTAGCCCCAACAATGAATTCAGATAATGGTTTGTAATTTGAGCAGTTAGCACCTAGTGAAGCGCGCTAATCGCCTGTTTGATTGTCTTTGAGAACGTCTTCGAGTCTAAAGCAACCTTGCCACCGAACAAACGCTTAACTCGGTTTGCTTTACGTCGGCGGAAGTGACTCTTTGGACCCTTTGACCGCAGCACCTTGCCAGTACCACTTATGTGGAACCTTTTCTTGGCGCCCTTATGGGTCTTCATCTTCGGCATATCAGGTAGTTTCCGTTCTCAATTCTTATGCTCAGGCGTTTATCGCCTAAACCTATTCTTCTACTGCGGCGGCCCCATCTGTTGGGGTGCTTTTTGCTGCCTTAGCGGCGGCCATAACTGGTGTTGATTTTTCCTGTCGCTCTCGTTCTTTGGCCACTGCCGATGGAGCTAGAAGAATGCTAAGCACTCGACCTTCCATTCCAGGCGGTTTCTCCAGCTTTGCAACAGTCGCAACACCTTCAGCGACCTTACGTAACACCTTCATCGCAATTTCGGGGTGAGCACGTTGCCTACCTCGGAATCGAACAAAGACTCTGACCTTCGCACCTTCGCCAAGAAGGTTCTTGGTCATCTTTATCTTCGTTTCGATGTCGTTATCCGACATCACAGGACTGAGTCTTACTTCTTTTTGCTTGCTCGCACTACGGGAGACTTTTCGAGCCTCTCGTTGCTTTTTACCTTGTATAAATTTGAAACGACCGTAATCAAGTAATCGGCACACAGGAGGGCTTTGGTTAGGACCAACCTCAACCAGATCTAGACCTTCATCCTCTGCCATCTCCAGTGCGTCACGAATATTCATCACTGTCGAGACCGAGGAATCTTCGCCACGAATTACTCGAACCTCATCGGATCTAATTCGGCGATTCACTCTAAATTCTTTTGCTATGTTCGCGCTCCCTGTGACATTGAACGGATTATTTCCAACAAAATACGCACCTTAAAACCGCTCGGCGGCGCGGATTCTTCCCAATGTCCAATTGGTCGAACTTTCAATATACCAATCTTGCGCCCGATACTCAATTCAAAATGAGTAGAAATCTCTACATGGTTACCACACGTATTACGGCATAACGCTTACGCTGTGTGACACCGTCGCTATGCTAGGATTAAAACCTGTTAGTTTTGCAAGAAATTGCACTCCAAATATTGTCTTGAAAACAGCGGTCGCATCACTGAGGTTGGAATTGCATCCAATCCAAACATTGAGTAAGCAAACTCCATGAGAGAACACCGACTTAGTAGTTATCGATAGGACGGCCAGGACAAATGAGCAACCGTTGGATGAGGAATAGTCTCGTCTACCTCGTGATCATCATCGCAGTGATCACTATCTTCTTCATGTTTGTCGATCAGCCCACTGGTGGCTCACAAGAAATCGGCATTAACGAAGTTGTCGAGTTGGCGAAAACCAGTAGCGGATCCTCGAAACTTGATATCGAGGTAAAGGGCGATTCGCTTACTGTCACCGATGGATTGACCACCTTTACTTCTATGAAAGAAGACGGGTCTAGCATTGCGGAGCTCTTGAGTGCCGCTGAAGTTCCTAGTGCCAACTACTCTTTAAAAATCGATCAGGGCGGCGGCTTTGGCAGCATCTTCGGCCTCCTTATAGGGTTCTTACCACTCATTCTTTTCGGTGGAATTCTGTTATTCATGATGCGACAGGCACAGGGCAGCAATAACCAGCAGATGGGCTTTGGCAAGAGCAAAGCCAAAATGTTTATCGGCACCAAAGCAACCGTCACATTCTTCGACGTTGCAGGTGTGCCAGAGGCTAAAGAAGAACTCGAAGAAGTTGTCGAATTCCTCAAATTCCCTGAACGATTCCAAGCCCTTGGCGCTAAAATTCCATCCGGAGTTCTTCTAGTGGGCCCCCCAGGAACTGGTAAAACGCTTGTGGCTCGGGCAGTAGCAGGCGAAGCTGGAGTGCCGTTCTTTTCTATCTCAGGTTCTGAGTTCGTTGAAATGTTCGTCGGTGTCGGTGCATCTCGCGTGCGTGACCTATTCGAGCAAGCTAGACGCCACGCTCCTTGCATCATCTTCGTAGACGAAATCGACGCAGTTGGTCGACACCGTGGCGCTGGTGTAGGTGGCGGTCATGATGAACGTGAGCAGACGCTGAACCAGATGCTTGTCGAAATGGACGGGTTCGATTCAACGACGAACGTTATCGTTATAGCGGCAACAAACCGCCCAGATATTCTCGATCCTGCACTACTTCGACCGGGCCGTTTCGACCGCCGAGTAATGCTCGACAATCCAGACATACGTGGACGCACGGCGATTCTCGATGTGCACGCCAAAGGCAAGCCTTTTGAAAAGGGTATTGATCTGGCTGACATCGCAAAGCAAACACCGGGATTTTCTGGTGCCGATCTTGCCAACCTGATTAACGAAGGCGCTCTACTAGCAGCCCGTGGTAATCAGAAGCTCATCAACTACGACAATCTGACAGAAGCGATCGACCGTGTTTCGATGGGACCAGCTCGAAAGAGCAAGGTCATCAGCGAAAAAGATCGTAAGATCACTGCTTACCACGAAGCAGGGCACGCTCTTGTAGCGCACCTTATGCCAGGTGGTTCACCAATTGGAAAAATCTCGATCATTGCTCGAGGACAAGCCGGTGGATTCACCCGTTGGCAGCAGGAAGATAAGTCATACGCCTCGCAAGAGCAGCTCGAAGCCCAAATCGCATCTGCGATGGGTGGTCGAGCAGCCGAAGTTCTCAAAGTTGGCGATGTAACAACTGGTGCGTCGAACGACTTCGAGCAGGCAACCGCAATCGCTCGTGAGATGATTATGCGACTGGGTATGAGCAATAAACTCTCGAAACGATCGTTCGGTAAACGACAGGGTGGCGCAGTTTTCCTTGGTCGTGAGATGTCGGAAGAGCGAGACTACTCGCTTAAGACTGAAAGCATCATCGATGATGAGATCAACCGACTTCTACGTGAAGGTGAAGATCGCGCTAATAGCCTTCTCATCGATCATGACGATGAACTTGAGGGCATCGCCCAATTCCTATTAGAACACGAGACTATCGACTCTGAACAGTTCGTTGCGATCATTGATGGTAAAGACCCGCTATTGGCAAGCCCATTGGCGACTGATGACCCTTTGCAACCAAGCGAACCGACATCCTCAACTGATCAGGTTGAGGATGAACTTGGCGGAGTTTCCGACCCAGAACCACAAGCTACTTAATAGAAAGCTTGCGTAAGTAAATAGAAACATTGAAACGGCGCTTAGTGCGCCGTTTCTTTTTAGGCAGATTCGTAGAAATACCTAGCAAGGACATTGCGTAGTAAATGATCAACGTATTCACCGGCAAATTTTGGTCGATAGACCGGTTCGTGTCAGGATTTTCTAATAACGCATTTCTAATCACCTGTGAACGCACGGGCAGTTCAGTGATTATTGACACTCCGGCAGACCCTCACGAATTAATATCGGCAGCGAGCGCCACAAATGTCGAAATGATCCTAATTACACACGGACACCGCGATCACGTCGAAGGCTACGAAGAAGTAGTCGCAGCACTCCCTGCCCCAACAGGCATCGGATGCAGCGATCGTCAGTCGCTCCCTGCATCGGCACAAGTAACAATCGACGTGGCAACCAACAAATCGATCCTCATTGGCGATATCGCCTTAAAGACACTCCACACGCCTGGTCACACTCCAGGTTCGACGTGCTTCGTGCTTGAATCGAAACGATCACTAACATCTGGCGAGCCATCTCACGTCTTCACCGGCGACACGCTATTCCCTGGCGGTCCCGGGAGATCAAAATCTCATGAAGCTCTAAAGCACATAATCTCTTCATTGGAATCGCACATCTTCGTTCTTCCAGAAATCACGATTGTACTTCCGGGTCACGGTGAATTCACCACCATAGGCGACTCAAAACGTGAGTACGCTGTGTTTGCATCGAAACCACTGAGCCCGACGCTATCGGGCGACGTAACATGGGCATAGCACCGCCTTCCTATTAGAACGAATCATTCTTATAACCACTTCAACTTGAATCAGCCTCCAAACTCAGAACCACCGTCGCCGACATCTGACTATCAGTGGCGAAATATCACGATTCCAACCGTCAGTTGGGACGTGTGGGACGTAGTCGTGGCTGCGACCGTAACGATGCTCGTGGTCGTTTCAATAATGAGTCTCGGCGGAGCGGTCGGAACCGATGCCGGGTTTGATACAAATGTCCGGTCATCAGATGGCTACTACATTGGAATACTGTCTGCAGCCTTGGCTCTGATATTGCTCAGGATTTTCAAATCCCCCCTCTGGCCGATGATTGCTGCGCTTGGAGTCGGATTCGGCATCACAGCTCTCAGCTATCTACTAGCAACCGATGTTGGCGACGGATCGGCGATATTAGGCGGCGTACCTGTTGGTATCATCGCCGCCACAGCGACATCGGGTGTCTTTGCAGCAACTGGAATTGCCTTCTCTATAGTTCGGTTCCGAGAACCATTTTCGTCACTCGGATTCGTCAAAACTTCAGGCTTCAAACCGTACATATTCGCGGTCGCGATGTGGATCGTAGGGCTCAGCGTATTGATGTTATGGGTACAAGCCCTCGTCTGGTTCGGTGTCGACGTACTAGTCCCGCCAGACACTGCCAAGCAAGCTCTCGACGAAGCTGACGGAAGCATTGTCGCCACGATCTTTTTGGTGGGGATTATTGGCCCCATGGCTGAAGAGATTTTCTTTAGGGGTTTTGTACTGCCCGGATTAATGAAAAAATTCGGAATGATTTGGGCGTTGGTAATCTCATCGGTAGTATTTGGACTCTTCCATATAGATCCAGGTGCCATCGTTCCGACTTTCGCATTGGGACTGGCGCTCGGCTGGGTGTACATTAAAACCGGTTCGATTTGGCCAGCAATGTTTGCGCACGGAATGCACAATACTGTTGCAGTACTTATTGCAAAGTACGTAACGGTCAGTTAATCGTAAACTCGATTAAGTACCCAAGCCGTTTATCGCTCTCGCAGAATCATAATGCGATCAAATAAGGAACTACGCAGCCACATGGCAACCGACAGAATTCGAGAAGCGTTCGATAAGGCAAAAGCAGAAGGCCGTATAGCCCTAGTTCCTTATGTCACCGTTGGATTCCCTGAGTTGGGCCAAACGACTGAAATCGTTCGATCCCTGGTCGACGCCGGATCAGATGTAATAGAGCTAGGCGTACCTTTCAGCGACCCGCTTGGCGACGGCCCAACAATTCAAGCCTCAGGACATCGCGCTCTGCAAAACGGGGCAACTCCTGAATTTTGTTTCAATGCTGTCAAAGAAATTCGTGCTGCCGGAATCGATGTACCTATCATATTCATGGGCTACTACAACACGATCCTCAACATGGGAATCGACGAGTACTGCACAGCTGGAGTCGAAGTCGGTCTGGATGGAATCATCGCCGCCGATCTACCTGCGGCTGAGGCCGGACCACTTCAGGATGCTTGCGATCAATCTGGTATTTCGTTAATACCGCTCATTGCCATCACATCTACCGATCACGCAATCGAATACGCGTGCAAGCGCGCCAAGGGATTCGTTTACTGTATCTCAGTACTCGGAGTAACAGGAGCACGGGCGAAAATGTCGTCACGTGTTGAAGGTCTCGCCCTGAATGTTCGAAAGTTCACTGATCTACCAATTGCGATTGGATTCGGGATTTCTAACGCAGATCACGTCGCAGAAGTGGCAAAAATATCTGATGGAGCAGTCATCGGCAGCCAGGTGATCAATGCCCTATCAGATGGCGATCCGGCAGGCGCAGCCGACCGAGTTGGTGCGTATATCAAGTCGCTCGTACCCGGCACACCACGTAAAGTCGTGGCAAACTAGGTCGCCACAATCATCGTCAATTCTAAAAATAAGATTGCCGGATTATTTGAACACAAATTCCTAATTCTCAGGGCAGGAAAAAAGATTGTCTACGAAGGTTCGAGGCGTCAAAGGCGCTACAACCACCGACGGTACGTCAGCTGAACACGTTCTTGCAGCAACCGAACAACTGTTATCGGCACTGATCGAAGCAAACGAAATCGATCAAGACGATGTCGCCGCAGTTCAGTTCACTACTAGCCCCGATCTCGTCGCAGAGTTCCCGGCTGTTACAGCACGCGAACGATTCGGCTGGAACGATGTTCCGCTTATGTGTGGACACGAGATGGCTCGACCCGGCGCATTAACGCAGTGCATCCGTATACTTATATTCTGGAATACTGACAAGGTTCAGAGCGAAATACGGCACGCTTACCTAAACGATGCTGCTAAACTTCGCCCTGATCTTTAAACGGCGACCTATTAAAGACATGTCAGAACGCAACATACAGAAAAACTCATTCCCACGCCCCAGCGGTTTCCGCTCGGCAGGTTTCGTATTCTCGTGTTCAACTTCTTACAGTGCCGAGTATCTTAGCTATAGCTATACCGGCGGGCTGTTTACGCACGGACGTTCATATAGCAGCTAGATCTGCCTGACCGTCCGCAGCCCTCCTGGATTCACAAAGCTCTCCTTCCCTCAGCATGCAACTGAGCCGGCCTGACCAAGCGAATCACGAACACGGTTATTTCCTTTCACCTTATAGCTCTATAGAAACCTAATTCGACAATGTCTACGTCAAATATCCGAGTCACCGATCTTCAGCCGCTCAGTTCGCCACGATCCTTCATCGACTCCCAGCCAATCACTCCTGAAATTGCAAAAGTCGTTACCGACGCACGATCATCTATCGAAAACATCGAACAAGGACGAGATGACCGAATGGTCATGCTCGTTGGACCTTGTTCGATTCACGATGAAAAAGCCGGACTCGAATACGCTAAGAAACTCGCAGTTATAGCTGAAGAAGTAAAAGACAAAATTCTTGTAGTAATGCGGGTGTACTTCGAAAAGCCCCGCACTACTGTCGGTTGGAAAGGGCTCATAAACGACCCTGACCTCGACGGCACGTTCAACATACAGGCAGGTCTTACTCGCGCACGGGCGTTCCTTCTCGAAGTACTGAAACTCGGACTGCCAGCTGGAACCGAATTTCTCGATCCGTTCACTCCTCAGTACCTCGCTGATCTCATTTCGTGGGGCGCCATCGGTGCTCGAACGACTGAAAGCCAGACTCACCGACAGATGGCGAGTGGACTCTCAATGCCAATTGGATACAAGAACGGCACAGGCGGAAGCCTACAGATAGCTGTCGACGCAATGATGGCTGCTCGTTCACCACACGCATTTCTCGGTATCGACCTCGACGGTCGAGCCTCTGTGGTCAATACAGCAGGAAACAAAGCGCAGCACCTCATTCTTCGTGGTGGATCAACAGGCCCTAACTACGATGATGAAACCGTGGCAAAGGCGTCGAGCCTGCTAGAAGGTGTTGGCCTTCGACCAAACGTTGTTATCGACTGCTCGCACGCAAATAGCAACAAGGATCACAACCGACAGCCGATCGTGTTCCGTGATGCTATTCGCCAGCGCACCGTCGGCAACAAGGGCGTAATCGGCCTCATGCTAGAAAGCCACATTAATGAGGGCAACCAGTCTCTGGGCGATCCTGCCGATTTGAAGTACGGTGTCTCTATAACTGATGCATGCATCAACTGGGAGACTACCCAAGAGCTGCTTTACGAGGCACACGCCACCCTTAGCTAGAGAGTTGAGATTGGCGGTTCGGTTTCATCGAACCGCTAGTCTCTGCACCGGACGATCATGTCGATTTCTGATCTGTTCACTTCCATAGACGTTATTGAAGGCCCTACTGTTGCGACTATCGGTACCTTCGACGGAGTCCACCTTGGGCATCTTGCACTCCTGCAAAGAGTGCAAGATAAAGCGGCTGAGATCGGCGCAAAATCAGTTGCATTTGTTTTCCGAGAGCAGCCTCGGGCATTTATCAAACCGAGTAAACAGGTCACGTACTTAAGTGATTTCGAAACTCGCCGAGATATCTTGAAAGCGATTGGGATTGATCATGTGATCGAACTCCATTTCAGTGCGGCGATTCAACAGCTATCGTCCAATAATTTTATTGGTGCTCTTAAGGAACGAATCGGCCTCGTATCGCTGATTCTCGGACCGGGCGCAATGATCGGATCCGACCGTGCAGGTGTCGAGCAGCTTTCTGCCGCCGAAACCCACACAGATATCGAATTCATCGGCGTTCCATCGATTGTTGTCGATGGCGAAGCAGTTTCAAGTTCTGTCATCCGAATCGCAATCGTCAGTGGTAACTGTGAACTTGCTGCAAAAATGCTGGGTCGAAACTACTCGATTCGAGGAGTGGTCGCCGACGGCGAGAAGCGTGGTCGTAAAATCGGCTTCCCAACTGCCAACATCGAACCCGAATTCGCAGTCACCGTTCCTGATAACGGCATCTACGCGACGTTAGTCAAGATAAATGATGTGACACATAAAGCTGCCACCAGCATCGGCTTACGCCCAACCTTCGAAACAGACGGCGGTCGCACTATCGAGGCATTCCTTCTAGACTTCGACGGGAATCTCTATGCCAAGCGACTTCACCTCGAGTTCGTGAAACGACTCAGAGCAGAAGTCGC